>ERZ802826.2-NODE-2-length-105245-cov-32.3021_pt1 | contig 105245 bp, 112 predicted proteins | sample MGYA00345651_ERZ802826 | MGnify/ENA primary metagenome ERZ802826 (study PRJEB30503, sample SAMEA104212371) | marine metagenome | biome: Westerlies Biome; feature: [SRF] surface water layer (ENVO:00010504) within the epipelagic zone...; material: water...
ATAAACGAGCGAGCTAGGCCGTCTCTTCCATCCGGGAGGGGCGGCCTCTCTTCTTTTACAGCTCAAATCAAAGTCATAGACGAAGATTTGGCGTATTTTTATGATTCGCTATCAACTGCAAATCAAAACCAACAAAGGACAAGGTAGATTTTGTCAGGAATAAGCACGCAACACACTGATCAGCAGTAGATAGATATTGACCCCCAGCCCTAGACGTGTAGACGACTAGATGGAATAGCAAAGATCAGCATAGACTCCTAAAATCACAATTCTCTCCTAAGAAGCTATCAAAGAAACGGAGAAACAATTGTAATATTTAATAGGGCGAAGCAGGATTTTTATCCTTCATTCTCATCTCACTTCCTTTCTCTTTAGGGATATGAATTATCCGGCCCTCCGCGTGCAAGGCTTTTACTTTCTTCCCGTCAGATCATCCCAGCTAACCGCAGTGTCAACACCCTCAATACATTGATTCAATCGATGACGAGGAATCTGGTAACCATCATAAAGGGAATGCTGCTCAATGGCTTTAGAGTGGCTCAATCTGAGCCTCATTAGAGGCTCCTGTTTTGCATCAATAGAATCAGACTTATCAGTACATTCATCGGGAGCCATAAGTTTAGACGCAAAACATAGTGTTGAGATAAATGGTGCGCGGTAATTATTTAGACGACTCAATTCCATCGTGATAGTCATCTAATAGCAATGAAACTCCATTAAAGTAAGCGCACAATTCGCCACGCAGCTGTGCGTAATAGCTCAAAGCTTCCTTGCTATAGGCCTGGCCCATTTCCTTCAAAAGATTGTCAGTAAGCCTATCCAATGCCTGGTGGGCGACAACCAGATCCACATGGATCAGATCCCTCCTTTCATTCGAAGTGATTGGGTCATTACTGCCAGAAGCACAGCGCGGATTAGCCTCTATCAATTGCTGTCGAAATGCTTCAATTTCGCTCATCGGATCATGAACCCGTTGCTCTAGAAAAATATGACATCCGTTTCTATCATCCTGGTTAATCCAGATACATGACAACGTGTTAGAGAACACGCATCATGAAATACCTTGAAGTCTGCAGCTGCAGCAGTGGCTGGCCATGCCTTATGTAGCAAATCAACCAACTCTGCAGCGGGCTCATCGACCGAACTCTTGATCAGGAAAGCCAAAGGAGTCAAGCACATTATTTTCATCTAAATCCATTGGCATGACAAGGATTACCACTTTATTCAGCAATGACAAGATCTCTCTTGAAGGCAGGTCTCGCTTTTCAAGTGAGGGGAATAAGTTCCACTCCACTACACAAATCAATTTCCAAAGAGCAGCACACATTTGCATCAATGGCTACAAAATCTCTGAAGGTCAAAATACTCATTGCAGGCATTTAGCATCAGATTTAACAAGAAAAGATTGTCCAGGTAACAATCAATACGCCCCCTTATGACGACCGCGATTCATGGTGAATGGACAACAGGCTTAACCTCCATGGAATTATTCGTTGGCATCTGCATCATCCCATTTCTGAGCGCTCTATTTATTCAAGCCGGCCAAGATGAAAACTCTGAAGACCATGATTTCCTTTAACTAATAAGTTTCAAGCTCTTTTCAAGTTGGTCTGAGCAATAAGTTTCAATCCCATTAAAAACTACAAAACAGGAGATTACTACTTAGCAATTGGAAGAAATTTAACCTTTAATTCATCGCGTAGGTTCCGCCTTTCCCCAGCCACCACCGCCAGGCGTTGCAATCCAAAGCCGATCACCGGCTTGAACCCTCTGCTCGAAGCAGCCTGGTTGTTCTTGCCAGGGGCCTTCACCTTCACTCAACCAAGTCATCCCCAGAGCACCTGCCTGCCCACCAGCCAAACCAAATGGCGCAACGCGGCGAGACCCAGACAGCAGAGCCACCGTCATAGGTGAAAGAAAACGAATCTCACGCTCAAGTCCATCACCACCTGACCAGCGTCCTTTTCCCCCACTGCCCCGGCGCAGCTGAAACCGTTCCAAACGCACAGGAAATCGTTGCTCGAGGATTTCCGGATCTGTGAGTCTGGAGTTGGTCATGTGGGTTTGTACACCGGATGACCCCTGAAAACCCGGACCTGCCCCACCACCTCCGGCAATCGTTTCGTAGTACTGAGAGCGTTCATCTCCAAACGTGAGGTTGTTCATCGTTCCCTGCCCCGCCGCCATCACCCCCATCGCTGCGAATAACAGGTTGCAGAGCGCCTGAGAGGTCTCCACATTGCCTGCCACCACTGCAGCTGGGGGGTGTGGATTCAACAGTGATCCCTGGGGGACCACCAAAGTAAGCGGCTCAAAGCAACCCGCATTGAGGGGGATTGATTCATCCACCAAGCAGCGCAGCACATACAAGACAGCAGCTTTGGTGACTGCTAGCGGAGCATGAAAGTTGTGCTCTCCCTGGGGGCTCGTCCCCGTGAAATCCAGGCAAGCTGCTCGCGCTTTGTGGTCCAGATACAAAGCAAGCTCCAAACGGCCGCCATGGTCTAACTCCACGCTGAACTGCTGATCCGCCAAACGACTGATCACACGACGCACCGTTTCCGCAGCATGGGTTTGAACAAAATGCATGTAGCGATTGACGCGCCTGGGGCCCTCACGCAGCATCAACTGTTCGAGCTGGTCCACGCCGAGGCGGTTGGCCGCCACCTGAGCCTGTAAATCCGCCCAAAGCACATCGGGAGAGCGCGGCGACTGCCGCTCTGCCCTCAAAATCGCCTTCCAGCCATCCACATCCAAGACTCCACCTCGCAGGAGTGACCAGTTGCGGAGCCGTAGGCCTTCCTCTCCGATCTCACGACTGAAAGGAGGCATGGAACCAGGCGTGAGCCCCCCGACATCAGCGTGGTGTCCGCGACAAGCAACGTAGTAACTCGGGCGTTCCCCCTCTCCGAAGACAGGGGTCATCGCCGTGATGTCTGGGAGATGGGTGCCTCCGTGATACGGGTCGTTGCTGAGCACTGTTTCGCCCGGTTCCAGAGGCGGGCGTTCTCCGCGTTGGATCTGGTGCAGCAGGTCCACCACCGCCTCACCCATGGAGCCCAAATGCACGGGGATATGGGGAGCATTGGCAACCAATGCCCCGTTGTGGTCGAACAACGCACAGGAAAAGTCCAACCGCTCGCGGATATTCACAGAGCGGCTCGTCTGCCGAAGCCGCTCCCCCATCTGCTCAGCAATCACCATGAAGCGGTGATGAAACAGGCTCAAGTCCACCGGATCTGGAACATCAACAAGCTGATCCCGAGCTGACCGTTGAACCGGCAGCTCAGCAGCAGTGAGCAGCAAGCTGCCAGCGGAGTCGCAGCGTGCCGACCAGCCAGGCTCCAGCACGGTGCAGCCCGTGGCATCAAGAATCAAGGCTGGGCCCTGCAATGGCTCACGCAACAAAGCATCGCAGCGCTGCACCACAGGAACCTCCAGCCAACCCAGCCCAGCCCAGTGAATGGTGGCTGTTGTTCTGAGAGCTCCAGACACCGACTGGGGCGCTGATGCCATCTGGGTGTCGTCGTGAATGCGGGCTGGTGCCGCAACAACCTCAACCTCCAACCGCTCCAACATCAAGGCTGTGGTGCGGGAAGGCTTGTAGCCAAAGCGCTGATGGTGAGCTTGGTCAAACTCACTTTCCAACTCTGAAAGTTGCAGGGTGGAGGTGAGATCAGTGATCGGGATTAGCAATCCCTGTTCGGACGAAGCATCCCGAAGTTCAAGCCGAATGCGCTGCTCAAAGTGGGACGCATGGCCTGCTCCAGCTGCCTGCAGCTTCTCCTCAGCAAAGCCCAACTCCTTGCGAATCCTTCCAGGAAGGGACGCCAACAAGTCCGCTTCAAGAGCACGCCTCACAACGACCTGACGCCATTCCCGCAGGCGCGCCTGACCCAGGCCAAAAGCCGACAACACTCCAGCGAGTGGATGGATCAAAACTTGGCGGAGACCCAGCACTCCCGCGACTCGGCATGCCAGTTGTCCGGCCGCTCCTCCATAGGCCACAAGCGCGCCTGCACGAATGTCGTGACCACGAAGCAACGACACCTGCTGAATGGCATTAGCCATCGTTTCCACCGCGAGATCAAGCGCTCCCTCCGCAAGCGACTCAGGATCGCGTCCCAATCGGCAAGCAAGCTCCCCAAAGCGCTGCCGTACCACCTCCAGATCCGGACGCAAATCCTCCGCTGGGCCGAACACTGGGGGAAAGGCCTCCACCTGCAAACGACCTAGAAAAAGGTGAGCGTCGGTGATTGTTAAGGGGCCGCCACAGCGATAGCAAGCTGGTCCAGGGCTAGCGCCTGCAGAGCGAGGACCAACCTGCAAACGATCGCCGTCACTACGAATGATCGAGCCCCCACCTGCGGCGACGGTATGGATCGGAAGGCGTGCAGCAGAAAGCTCGAGGCCGGCAATTTTGGTCTCAGCACTGCGCTCCCAGTCCTTGTCAGAGGCTCCTGCTGGCAAACAAAACACATCGGTGCTGGTGCCACCCATGTCCACACCTACGAGCGCCTGACCTCCTAGGCCAGCAGCCTCTGCTGCTGCAACCGCCCCGACCATTCCGCCAGCAGGCCCAGACAGGATTGTGTCCTTCGCCAACAGTTGCTCAAGACCTTGCAAACCACCACTCGAGGTCATCACCCGCAGTCGTGTCTGCCCTCCAAGTGACTGCATCACCTGTTGGAGATAGCGAAAGAGCAGCTGTTCCACCGCTGCCTCAACGACGGTGGTCTGAGACCGGGGGACCAGGCGCGGCAGTGGGCTCACCTGGTGGGAGCAAACCACCGTGGTGAAACCGATCGCTTGCGCCAACTCAGCCAGTCGCCTCTCATGGCACGGCTCACGCCACGCATGCATCAGGGCAATGGCGCAGGCGTTGATACCGGCACTGCGATGAACGCTAAGCGTCTTCTCCAGCTCTGGATCAAGGCAAAGCGGTTCCACCTCTTTCCCATCGGCATTCAATCGCCCCCCGGATTCAACAACCGCCACTGCAAGCGACTTCGGAGCAGGAATCTCCAGTGCGAACAGATCAGGGCGATGTTGATCACCAATCAACAACAACTCCGCCAGACCCTGGTTGGTGATCAAAACAACAGGCTCCCCTGCCCCCTCAAGCAGGGCATTGGTGGCGACTGTTGTTCCCAATCGCACCTCCTGGATCAAGCCCGGCGGAATTTGGGCCGCCGGAGGCAAACCCATCACCTCTCGGATGGCACGAACAGCGGGATCACCACGATCGATCGTTGGCTCTGAGAGCACTTTGCGAACCACAAGCTCACCACTGGGAGCGCGACCCACCAGATCCGTGAAGGTTCCGCCACGGTCAATCCAAAAGTGCCATTGGGGCATCGTCATGGATTCAATGCCCTTCCTCACCCCATGCCGCATCGTCCACCCACAACCAAAGTTTTGGGTGACGCCGTAGCCAGCTGGCAGGCACCTCTGGATCACCATCCAGATCCAACGCCTTGCGCAGGATCCCCGCCTTAGGCGCACCGGTCACGATCAAGTGAAGTTCATTCGCCGCCAGGATCTCGTGCAGGCCCAGGGTGATCGCTTGCTCCGGAACCAACCCTGGACTGCCCTGGAACGCAGGGGCATTTTGTGATCGCGTAGCGGGGCTGAGTCTGACCACACGACAGCGCATATCTGGACCACATGGGGGCTCGTTAAATCCCACATGCCCATTACTGCCCAATCCCAACAGCTGCGAGCCAATCCCACCAGCGCTGCGGATCTCAGCTGCAAAATGATCAGCGGCCGCCTCAGGGTCGGCAGCAGCTCCATCTGGCAACAACACCTGCGCCGGATGAAGCCCGAGTGGCCGCACCAGGTGATGCCCCATAAAGGCAGAGAAGGAGCTGGGATGCTCCGGTGACAAACCCACATATTCATCAAGATTGAAACTGAGCCAGCGCTGACGCAACAGCTGCAGACGGTCCGTAGGCCAATCCCTTAAACGTGAGACCAATGCGGCATAAAGCGGCTCCATGGTGCGTCCCGTCGCCAAACCAAGGGGCCGAAATGCCTGTTGCTCAAGAGAGTCCCGCACTCCTTGTTCAAGCTGATCAACCACAGCCTCCATGAGCTGCAGCGGATTGCGCCTGCGCACGATGGTGATCGTGTCTGGAATCTTGAACACGAAGAGCTGCCACTGACATCAACCCCACCAGGCTGACTCTGAACGGAGCCGAAGCGCCACAGTTGGGTCATCACTGGAGCGATAGGGGCGAATCTCTGCACCGCGGTAATAGTGCAAAAGAATCTGACGAAAATCAGCACCCTGAAGCGCCAGTCCATGGGCTCCCCACTGACTCATGCCAACCCCATGCCCAAAGCCTTGACCACGCGCTTCGAGAACGATCTCACCCACCCTGAGGTGAGGACGTGGCTGATTAAAGGCTGACGGGTTGAGAGGGGGGAGCGGCGGTGGTGGCAGTAGAGACGCCAGTCGACCTGAGGTGCTGGAAGAGGTATCAGGAGCACTCGCAGAGTCTTGCCAAAGACCAATCAAAGGAGGGGCTGCTTGATGGGCTGTCTCAGCAGATGCGATTAAAGACTCGGTGGAACCATTGATGAGCTCGAATTGAACCATCGTGCTTTTGAGGCCGAGACGCTGGCGAAGCTCCCTGCCGGTCAACACCAAAGAGCCACGTGGGCCCTGCACACGCGCCGTACGCACCCGACCGGTTGAGCTTGTCTTGAGCACCTGCAAGCGCTTGACGCCTCCGGTTTCTCGAAAGAGCTCACGCAGCGCATCATCATCAAAACGTTTGTTCCAGCGATGCGCCGGACTGTGCTGATCGTGATCCGCAACGCTGACCAAGTAGGGAAGTTGATTGCGCCAAACCTCACCACTGGGTTCCGTTGCACCACCAGAGCTGCTGTGAAACACAGCATTGATCATCCGGCCAGCGTGAACTAAGACCAACGAGCGCGTGCTTTGAACGGCTTCGATCGTGCTGGGGGTTTCGGATTCAACCCCGCGGTACACCTGGCTAGACACGCTGGCCTTCACATCGAAGTCTCCAGCCTTCCCGAGCTGTCTGAGGGCATAGGTGCGCGCCGCGACGGCCTGAGCTTGCAAGGCCGGCAACGGCCAACGATGGGGCATTTCACTCCCCACCACACTGGCCAGATAGGTCTCAACCCCAAGGTGGTTCACCACCTGCACCTGGCCGCGACGCACTAAAAACTGCAACCGCCCGCGATAACGCCGTGAGCCGAGCCAGATCCCTCGGGGATCGTCGCTTTGCACCTCGATCGCAGAGCGAGCTGAAAGTGAGCGAGACGACCCGTCGCTCATTTGACCTCTGATCTTGAGGCGCCCCGCTCGCAGACGCACCTCGATCGCGCGCATGCGTTGGTTGCCGCCGCCCAGACCCCTCACCTGCAATGGCTGCTGGCCATCAGCGCGAAGCCTCACCACCGGAGCTTGAGACAGCAACACCCGCATGGACGGCTCCTGTGCCGCTTGCGCAACCCGCTGATCAAAGCTGACCGCCATCACAGCGATCGGCATGGTCAAAGCAGCAGCCAGCACAGGAAAGAACGCTGACGTACGAGTGAGCACTGCAAGCGGAACCAGGCAGCTCAGTGTGACCTGATGATTCGGACGCGGCTAGGTCCCCATGGCAGATTTGATGCGTCAGCGCGTTGTGACGTGCAGGTCACCTTTCTTGGAACCAGTTCAGGCGTGCCCACCCGTGGGCGCAATGTTTCGTCTGTGGCGCTGCGTTTGCCACAGCGATCAGAACTGTGGTTATTCGACTGCGGAGAAGGAACCCAACATCAATTTTTGCGCTGCGACTTGCGCCTCTCCCAACTGAGAAGAGTGTTCATCACCCACATGCATGGTGACCATGTCTTTGGCCTGCCAGGGCTGTTGGCGAGTTTGGGGCTCGGCGGCACAAGCAATGGGGTGGACCTCTACGGCCCTGACCCCTTGGATGCGTATCTCCAAGGGGTTCTGCGCACGAGTTCCACCCGCATCGGCTATCCGCTTGCGATCCATCGCGTACACGAAGCAGCCGAACAGAACAGCGTTGTGTTCGAAGACGACGATCTGATCGTGACCGCGGCCCCCCTCAACCATCGCGTTCCGGCTTACGCCTATCGAGTCGAACAAAAACCAAGAGCAGGTCGCTTTGACATCGATAAGGCCCGAGAGCTACAGATCCCGCCGGGGCCGGTCTATGCAGCTCTGAAGCGCGGCGAATCGGTCAAGTTGGACGACGGTCGAACCATCGATGGCCGGACCTTATGCGGGCCAGAGCAGCCTGGTGTGAGCGTTGTGTATTGCACAGATACCGTCTTCTGCGAAGCAGCGGTGCAGTTGGCTCAGGGAGCCGACCTGCTGATCCATGAATCGACCTTCTCCCATGCCGAAGCCGACATGGCTTTCAAGAGGCAACACTCCACAAGCACCATGGCGGCCCAGACCGCTGCGGAAGCCGGCGTTAAGCAGTTGGCGTTGACCCACCTCAGCCCTCGCTATGCCCCTGGAAACGCAGTCACCGCCGACGATTTAGTTGCCGAGGCCCGTGCCATTTTCCCGAACACAATTTTGGCCAAGGATTTCCTCAATGTGGACGTGAATCCCTCTTGATGAGCGGGCCCGCGCTGCAACAGTTCGTGATCACTAGACCCTCTAGGGCCTCATCCGCATCCCACCCCGTGATACAAGGACTTGGTGCGCTGTCTACGTCAGTCTCTGACATCTTTCATGGCCTCTTTTTTCTCCACATTGCGTCGATCCTTGAATCGACTGCTGATCGCACTGCCGGTGCTGCTTGGACTATTGATCAGTGCCCCCGCCCAGGCCGCCCAGTGGGATGCCGAGACCCTCACGGTGCCAGCTGACGGCGATGGCGCCCTGGTCACCTTCAGTGAGCAGGAAATCAAGACAGGACGGAAGGTGTTCAACGTCAGCTGCGGCACCTGCCACGCCGGCGGTATCACCAAAACCAACCAGAATGTAGGCCTAGATACTGAAACGCTTGCGCTGGCCACTCCAGTCCGTGACAACGTTGCGGCTCTCGTGGATTACATCCAAGACCCCACGTCCTATGACGGGGAGTACAGCATTGCCGATCTGCATCCCAGCATGCGCAGTCGAGATCTTTACCCCGCCATGCGCGATCTCACCGATGAAGATCTTCGCCTGATGTCTGGGTACATCCTGGTAGCTCCCAAAGTCTTGGGTGTCGAATGGGGCGGCGGAAAAATTTACTTCTAATCCTTTGATTAGATAATTCCGCCACAAAAAGTGTGAATAAAGGGCCTCAAGCAATCTTGGGGCCCTTTATTTATGCATAGAAGACGCATAAAAAGCCAGCGATAAAGCATGTCCAGAGATTCAGGCTGAATCCCTCAAGACGAGATCCAGCAAAGGCCAAAACAACAAGGCAACAAACGTCTATTAACTTAATTTAAATAAAATGTTGGCACCTTGCGAAACAAAAAATTTCAACCAGACCACGTAATATTTTCAACCAATTCAAGATAAATTCTAAGTAAAGAAATCTGGAGTCTCTTCAACAATGCTCTCCTCAACATCAGTCATCACAAGCTTTGGCGGTGAACGCGAAGCTACGCCCTCTATCTCATATAAGAGTGCACAGAATAAATCTTCCCAGTCCGCGGCACTACGCAATAGCGAATTCAAGCGAAGACAGTGCGAGGGAATGAAACTCGCCATAGGCCCTCGCCTTCACAATCAATGCGGGAGCAAAGTCACTTTCGAGGACTATCCAGACCTGTCTGCAGAGGCACTAGAGAAGGCTCTAAGCGCTGCCTACCAACATGTCTATGGCAATGCACATGTCATGGACAATGAGAGATCCGCTTCTCTTGAAGCACAATTAAGAGATGGGCGCATTTCGATTCAAGATTTTGTACGGGGGCTCGCTAAATCTGACTTCTACAAGAAAAACTTCTACGACAAATGTTCTCCAGAAAGAACAATTGAGCTCGATTTCAAACATATTTTAGGGAGGACACCTCATGATCAAAGCGAGATCAGCAAATACATTGAAATCCAAGCATTAAAAGGGCATCATGCTGTGATTGATGCAATGGTGGACTCAGCCGAATATTCAGAAACATTCGGACGATATACAGTTCCTTATATGAGGTCTTGGCTTTCACAAGCAGGATCAGCTCAATCAGCATTCAATAGAACGGCTGCGGTTTGCCTTGGATATGCATATAGCGACAAAGCTATCGGAATCAACTCAAGGCTTAGTCAAGGCTTAAAAACAGGGCAAGCAGACAGCATTGTCTTCCCACATGCATCAAAACTGAATTTCTCTGGACCAAACCTGATTCTTAAGAGAGGAAAGCCAGCAGCATGGGTCACAAAATCAGCAACTGTTCTAACAATCGCCGGAACAATCGAAGTAACCCGAATCATTCTCACGATTGCCTTTAGCGCCTTCGCTTCTTGACGAAGAGATTGAGGCGAATGCATCCTGACCATAAAAATGCAGGATACGTTTGTCTCCAGACAAGATCATCTCTCGACCAAAAGATCGGAGAGTTGTGAAATCCTTGGACCTAATTGCGTAATATTATTCTTTTCATTGCATAGTGCTCAGCTCCACTTGATTCGTCTATAGGAACTGAGCCGCAATCATGCTCTTCTAATCTTTAAATTCATGACAAAAGGCTATTGGGTTGTGACTGGCAATATTCACACCCCCCTAGGGATGGTTCCTTATATCAAAAAATTCACCGCTTGGCTTCCAACAGTCGGCGCGCGTTTACTAATACGTGACCTTCAGGCTGATGTAAGGGAAGGCACTCCTGGCTCAGTCAATATCATTGTTGAATTTGATTCAAAAGAGAAAGCAGTCACTGCGTATGAATCAACAGAATACCAAGAATTAATTAATCTCAGGCTTCAGCATTCAGACCTCAGCCTCACCATCACAGAAGGACTAACAAACCAAGCTAGCAACGAGCAATAGTCTGCTGATAGATAACAGATAAATACTGCCACTTTACATTTTAGCTTCAAGGATTTAGCCCATCTCTCTTCACAACATCTAATTCAAAGGAAGAAGCCTGCATAGCAGATTACGTTTATAGCCTGTCTTCAACAAAGGGCTCCGGGGGCACTTGATTCAAAGCACCCATTGATTTTGGCAATCGGCTGTACCACCACTCCTGCAATTCAGGCGTCAAACGCATCGAAAAAAGCGTTAACAACGTAGATGTAGGGCGAGAACCGGGCTGGAGCAACTCAACCGAATATGAGGGGCAACGCCTGGAAGCCAGATCTGGCACAAATCGGCGCCCAACCCGGCGCCAACTTGGCTCCTTGCTGCGCCAAGCCAAGCGACAACAGGGCCAGGGGAGCTCCTCCCGATCAAACAAACGACAACAAGGACCAATCACCCGAAAGCTGTACTGCCCCCCTGGACTGGCATGCACCGATCCATGCTCTAGCAGTGCCTGAACATCCGAACGCAATGCAGAAACAGGTGTCACAGGAATGACCAAAGCCTAAGAGCCGTATTCACATTAAAAAGCCACCCGCGAGGGTGGCCAAACGATCGCTTTGATGACGACCTCAGCTCAGGGCTGAAGGACTCAATAAAGCTCTTCTTCAGCGTGAGTTTTGATGGTGCAATCCGAGGTGGGGTAAGCCACACAGGTCAGAACGAAACCAGCTTCGATCTGGTCGTCGTCCAGGAAGCTCTGGTCGGACTGATCAACGGTGCCGGCAGTGATTTTGCCTGCGCAAGTGGAACATGCGCCTGCACGGCAGGAGTAGGGAAGATCGACGCCTTGCTCTTCAGCAGCATCGAGGATGTACTGATCGTCAGGAACTTCGATGGTCTTGTTAAGACCTTCGCTCTCGCTGACCAGGGTGACCTTATAAGAAGCCATGGATGGAAGTAATGCGCAGAGATCGGATCGATCTGAATCTGCTGGACGGAACCCTTCTACATCGGACAGACGCCTTGATACGGGATTCATCAGGGTTTTCTGTTGAAGCCCAATCAAAGAAGGGGCATTAATAAGAAGGGCTTATCGAAAAATGCGCTTGATTTCGAGCAGGCCCCAGCGACCCTGTTCCCCGATTGGCCTTGCCTGCCAGCCATATTCAGCCAAAACCTCAATCAGCCGAGGTGCCTGATCCACCAAAAGGCCACTCAAAAGTCCGCGACCTGTGGACTTCAGCACAGAAGAGAACTGCGGGGCTAGAGCTTCGATCACCGGAGCCAGGATGTTGCAGAGGAGCAAATCGGCCTCCTCTCCGTTCAACAAGGTCGCAAGCGTGTCGATCGATCCATGGCTAACGCGAAGTTGCTCGGCCTTCAAACCGTTGAGGGCAGCGTTGTCTGTCGTCGCACGAACCGCCAGTGAGTCGGTATCTGCAGCGAGAACCTCGCTGGCGCCAAGAGCCAAAGAAGCCAAGCCCAAGACTCCACTCCCGCAGCCCAAATCGGCCACCCGCTGATGGTGGGGCGGCATCGCCTCGAGAGCTTCCAGGCAGAGGCGAGTGGTGGGATGACTTCCGGTCCCAAAAGCGCTGCCAGGGTCCATCTTCAAAACCAAACGGTGGGCGTACTCCTCAGGGACCTGCAGCCATGCCGGAAGGATCAACAAGCGCTGACCCACCGGATCTGGTTGCCAGTGCTTCTTCCAACTAAGACTCCAGTCTTCATCGGCCAACTCCTCCCAAAGCGGCTCTGCCAAGGCGAGTCCAAACGTGTCCGCCATCGGGCGAAGGCTGTTCAGCAACTGATCCCGTTGATCCTGCGGCCACTCCGACGCTGGAAGCCATGCCAGCAGTGTGCGCTGATCCGGCGACTCTGGGGCATGTTGAACAGCCAAGCGATGCAGCCCTAGGGACTCCAACTTCCAGAGAAGAGACTCCTCAAGGTCAGGAGGCAGGGGCAAGGAGAGGCGCCACCACATCACAGCGTGACGGGATGGGCTTCCTGAATGCCGTTAATGCCATGAATGGTGGTCAACAGGGCGGGTGGAATCGGGTCATCAATACTGAGAACCATCACGGCATCGCCACGAACGATGCGACGCCCCACCTGCATTGATGCGATGTTGACATTGTGCTCTCCGAGAAGAGAGCCAAGGTGACCAATGATGCCTGGCATGTCGCGGTGCCTGGTGAACAGCATGTGACGGCTGGGCGGAACATTCACCGGAAATTCATCAATGCTGGTTACGCGCAAATCACCGTCGGCGAACACCGCACCGGTGACGCTGTGACCTCCCTGACCACCGCGAGTGGTGAGCTGCAGCGAGCCACCTGCAAAATCGCGACTGGCATCGTCTTTAATTTCCAGCACATGAATGCCTCGGCCCTTGGCCTCTAGCGATGCATTCACATAGTTGATCCGATCTCCCAGCGCAGTACTGAGCAAGCCCTTAAGGGCTGCTACCACAAGGGGCTGTGAAGGGTGGCTGGCGAATTCACCTTGCAAGCGCACCTCCAACTCCTGAATCTGACCGCCACTGAGTTGGCTCACCAACAAACCGAGGGTTTCCGCCAACTGGAGATGGGGCTTGAGGCGCTCCATGATCTCAGCACTGAGCCCTGGAATATTCACGGCGCTGCGGGCAGGCAGCCCCAGCAACACATCACGAATTTGTTCAGCGACATCGACCGCCACATTTTCTTGGGCCTCTTCCGTCGATGCTCCGAGATGAGGGGTCAAGACAAGTCCTCGTTCAACGGCGCGCAGAGGGGAGTCCTGAGCCAACGGTTCAGAGGCAAATACATCCAGACCGGCCCCAGCGATCACCCCGGATTCAATCGCTTCCGCGATCGCAGGCTCATCAACAATTCCACCGCGCGCACAATTCACAATCCGTGCCGTACTTTTCATCGTGCGCAAAAGCTCGGCATTCACCAGATTTTCCGTATCAGGTGTGCGAGGAATATGCAGAGTGATGTAATCGGCCTGCTGGAAGAGTGCTTCCAGAGTGGTGAGACGCACCTGCATCTGCTGGGCACGTTCTGCAGAGATGAACGGATCAAACGCGATCACATCCATGCCCATCGCTTTCGCGACGCGAGCGACGTGGGAGCCAATTTTGCCTAACCCCACCACGCCGAGAACTTTTTTATAGAGCTCATTTCCCACATATTTTTTGCGATCCCACGCCCCAGACCGCATCGAACCATGGGCTTGCGGCACATGACGAGACACCGACAGCAACATCGCAAGCGCATGCTCTGCCGCTGCGATCGTGTTGCCCTCTGGTGAATTCACCACCAACACACCGCGTTGAGTAGCCGCAGGTACATCCACGTTGTCGACCCCCACGCCGGCACGACCGATGATCCGCAACCGATCAGCAGCCTCAATCACATCGGCTGTGACCTGGGTCCCTGAACGGATCATTAGGGCGTCGTAATCGCCAATGATCGATTTGAGCTCTTCCGGTGACAACCCAATGCGCTCATCGACTTGAGCCACTTGGCCAAGGATGTCGAGCCCCGCCTGATCAATGGGGTCTGAAACAAGAACTTTTGTCATCCAGCGGCGGGAGAGAGCCACCATGAACTGTAGGGATCAGCCCGAAGCTTCTCCTCTAAGTGTCTTCCAGCCCAAACAGTTCCAAGAGAATCGGCTCCAGGGGAAACAGTTCCGAGAGAGAATGATCATTCGGCTGCTGTTTTTTCATGCCCGTTTGCGTTCTGGTTCTCAATGAGCGCATTGCTGCCGACCGTCTTCGCCTCTCGCTCCAAGACTTAGGCACGCCATTGCTTCGCGTCGCCCTCGTGGCACCCGCCCCCGGGAAAGGGTCCGAACCACAGGAACAACAACCCATCTCTGATTCTGATTTGCCCGCTGAGGCGATGGACGATGTTGACCTGCTCAACCCAAGCCTGGCGCGCCGTCGACGTCAGAAATCGATGGCGCGCTGGTTGATGCCCTTCGGATTTTTTGCCGGCTGCACCTTCACCCAGATCACCACGCTCGACACTTTTGCAAGCTTTGGTCCCTGGGGAGAAGCCTTGATTGGAGGACTTCTGGGCATGGGCTCAGGCCTCATGGGTAGCTATGCGGCCGCCGCCAGCGTGCCGTCTGAAAACGAAGACGGCGTCAGGATCCTGCGCAATCGGAACATCGAAGGCTGCTGGCTGCTGCTCTTAGAAACGAGGCCAGGGATGGAATTGCCTTGGCAAACCGTCCAAAAGGCACGTCCCCAGCAAGTGGTTCGCCTCAGCGAACTATGAGTCTTCCTCGCGATGCTCTGCTTCGGACCTGCAGGCATCCCACAACGATGGGCGCATTGATCGACCTTGCGGAAGACGTTCAGCGGACCAGACAACCGCGATGGAGTCCCTTCTTATCAGCCTTGATGCTGGAAGATGCCAATCAGCTTGAGTCACTGGCAGAACTAAAGATCAGCCGTGATGGCGGCTATCCCGGAGCAGAACGCAAGCGGTTGCTGATCCAACACGCAGCCTCCCCAGAGCCTGAGCCCCCTTGCCCTTTAGCTGGTCTGAATGTGGAGGGGAATTTCCTGTTCGATCCAACCTCTCCCGAAGAGATGCGTCTGGCCCTGCAACGCATCGGCATAGCTGACGAGTCTCTCGGTGACCTATGGATTCGTGGAGATAGGGGAGCCCAGGCCATTTGCACTCCGGAAGCCGCGGCCCTGCTGCAGGGACAACGAGGCAGCCTTCGCGAGGTGATCATCGCCTGCGAATCCTTGCCACTCGAAGCACTGCAATGGCCTGTTCAGAGAGTTGCTCGCCGGTTGAGCAGCGTTGAGGCCTCATGCCGTCTTGATGCCATTGCCTCTGCAGGCTTTGGCATCTCCCGCTCAAAAGTCGTCAAACAAATCAAAGAAGGGCGTTTGCGGCTCAATTGGGAACCCGTGCGGCTGGCAAGTAGGGATTTAAAAGTTGGAGACCGCCTGCAGCTTCAAGAGAGAGGCAGCATCGAGGTCATGAACATCGAACGCACGAAACGCGAGAGATGGCGCGTTGACATCCTCCGCCAGTGAGTGGAGTGGATTTAAACGGCACTCCAACTGCTAACTTCAGTGCCTGGTTGAGCCATTCATCAACCACCCATCTCAAAGGACAAACTTGAGAGCTGGGGGCGATTAGCTCAGAGGTAGAGCACTACCTTGACACGGTAGGGGTCACTGGTTCGATTCCAGTATCGCCCACTTCCCTTTAGGGACAGGAGTTGGACAATGGCATGCAGCTTGATCGTGGGGCTTGGCCGCTCCGGGGTCGGCGCAGCGCGCCTCCTTCATGCCCAAGGCCATCACGTCATAGTGCTTGAAAGGGACGATGGTCCCCAACAACAATCCAAGGCACAACAACTAAGAGATCAAGGCATCCAAACCGAGCTGGGATGCCCTCTTGAGTTCTCCAGCTTTCAAGCCTGGTTGGATCAAGTTGAGCAAGTCGTGATCAGCCCAGGGATCCCCTGGGACCATCCCACCTTGATGCAGCTGCGCGATCACGGCGTCACCGTGAGAGGTGAAATGGCCGTGGCATGGCAAGCCCTCCGCGAGTGCCCTTGGATTGGGATTACAGGCACGAACGGCAAAACCACCGTGACGCATTTGCTGCATCACGTTCTCAACCAAGCGGGACTGCATGCCCCGATGGCAGGAAATGTGGGCGATTCCGCCGCAGAATTAGGGCTGCAGTGCATGGATCCAGCCCAGACCCAACCGGATTGGATCGTGATGGAGATGAGTAGTTACCAAATTGAATCAGCGGTTGAAGTAAGACCAACCATTGGCATTTGGACCACGCTGACTCCCGACCATTTGGAGCGCCACAAAACGATCGATGCCTATCGCGCGATCAAACAAGGACTTCTGGAGCGCTCTGAACACGCAATTTTGAATGCTGATGACGCACACCTCAGCAGCCAACGCCTCTCATGGCCCCAGGCAGCCTGGGTAAGCGCTTCGAGCACAAAAGCTGGTGAAAAAGGTCTTGCCCTTTGGATTGATGAGAAAGGGATGGTGTGTCGTCACGAAGGCCCCCTATTCCCAGCGAACGCAATCGGCATGCCTGGTCAACACAATCAGCAAAACATGCTGATGGTTGCGGCAGCAGCGCTGGAAGCCGGAGTGTCTCCTGAATTGATCGAGGCCGGGCTACGCAGCTTTTCGGGAGTTCCCCATCGACTAGAAGCTCTCGGCATAACCCATGGCATGAACATCTTCAACGACAGCAAAGCCACCAACTACGACGCCGCAGCCGTAGCCCTCGAAGCCGTGCCAGGTCCAATTGCCCTGCTTGCTGGTGGGCAAACGAAAGAAGGTAATGCGCATGGATGGCTTGAGCTTCTGCGAAAGAGGGCTTCCTCCATCACCCTTTTCGGGCGCGATCGAGAGATGCTGAGAACACTGATTCTTGATTCAGGCTTTACAGGACCTGTGAGTTGTCACATTGATCTCGTTGATGCGGTTCCTTCCGCCATACAAGCCGGGAAACAACTCAACGCCGTCAGCCTTTTGCTTTCACCAGCTTGCGCCAGTTTCGACCAATACCAAGACTTTGAGGCTAGGGGCGATCACTTCAGAAAAATTGTCAACCAATATCCCCAATGAATAGTTAAGGACGTGCCATCTTCCTCCGAGGTCCTTAGACATTCACTGATAGGGACACCATCGAGGCCCTTAAAGCCGATCTGACTTAGTTTTCAGTTTTCCTTCGCAAACTAAAGGCACAGGGCAATTGCGAAGGCCCCATTTCCGCAAATCCATCACCATGACTGACATCTCATATTGGTTAATGAAAAGTGAACCTGATGTTTATGGAATTGAGCATCTGCGAAAAGAGAAGAGCACCCTTTGGGATGGCATTCGCAACTACCAAGCTCGTAACTTCATGCGCACCATGAACGTTGGAGACCAGGCCTTCTTTTATCACTCGAACTGCAAGCCGCCAGGAATCATCGGCCTAATGGAGGTGACGGAGACCGGACTCGTGGATCCAACTCAATTTGATCCAAACTCCAAGTACCACGATTCCGCTTCCAAACCAGACTCACCGCGCTGGGATTGCGTACGACTCGCCTATCGCGGTCAGTTCGCTGACATGTTGACCCTTGATGATCTTCGCGAGTCGTACCAAGCAGACCAACTGACTGTTGTGCGTCGCGGAAATCGACTTTCCATTCTTCCGGTTGACACAGAAATCGCGATGGATTTATTAAAGAGGCTTGGACCACTTCAATGATTCGCTCGCAAGTATTTCTGCTGAGCGACTGCCGATTGCCACCATTATTCCAAGGGCCTGGATCGGCTTCAGGAAAGCTCCTTGGTCCTTCATCGGCCTCACTGCATTGATGCTGTGCTGCCTGATGGGCTTAGGTGTGGTCGCACGAGATCTCCAGCTCAGCAGCAATCGCTTGCTTCAATACACCGGCGATTTTGTGCTCGTGATGGCGGCACTTGTGCCGCTAGCTCCCTTGTTGGCTCTGCTGCAGCTGGCAGACGAACACCTGCCCGGAGGACTGGATCGAAACCCAGAGCAACCCACGGCAAGACGCCGATTTCTTTGGTTGCTGAAGCAGACCTGCGGCCTTACGGTTTTAGAGGTCCTCATCGGCATTGGCGGAATCAGTTCGATTCGTCTTTTGAGTCAATTTTTGGCACCACACAGTGGTGTTCTCGCCAGCTTGGTTGTGGTGTTGGGTGGTGTCGCCATCGCCATCTGGTTGGTTGGCCAGCTTCTCTCCATTCCGTTGCTGATCCATCACGGCTATCGGCCACTCCGAGCCATGGAGCACAGTCGCAAACTTGTTCAAGCCAATCGCCTCAAAGTAATGGCCTTGATTGGACTTCTTCTAGGAATCAACTTGCTTGGCCTCATGGCAGCGAGCCTCGGACTGCTCTTCAGCGTTCCGTTTAGCGCCCTTCTATTGATGGCCAGCTGCCGGACTCAAACATCGTGGCGAAGAGAGTCGCGACGGAACATGTTGCCAACGTAAAGGCGGGTGAGCTCTCGGGAGTCGGCACCGTTCTGAACAAGAAATCCCGCCAAAGCAGCCTGAACGAGTCGGTACTGATCCCAATTCGGGCAACGCTCAATAAAGTCCGCCATGGCCTGGTGCAAGGGCAAGGGCATGTCGGATTGAAAACTAACGATGTCCTCTTCCTGGACGGGCTCAGGCGTTGCTTGGCCTGCAACAACAGCTTCGGAATCAACAACCTGATCGGTCAACAATTGGCCTTGAACCACTCCAGACTCCTTCGTCACCTGGCCCAGAATCTATGGCCTGTTCTCCACAAGCACAAGGGGCTAGCGAGAGAGGCAAATCAACCCATCGGCAACCAATCTCTCCATGAGACTGAGGCCATAAACGCAGTACTGAACTGGGATTAGTCCTTCCCCAGGGGACCCGCAGGCCGCACTCGCTTAATACCACACGAGACCCAAAAGATATGTTTTTTCCACAGGGTGCAGCCCGCAACTCAAAAACGACGCATCAGCCTGTGGAAAAGCTGTGCGGTTTGCCCTGCATCTCCGTGGAGAAATCAATAAAGACTGATTGATCAGACCAACTAATCCGATGTTTAATCCCACACTGTTCTCAAAGCAGCCAAGAACGCTTGAGCGGCTGTAGCAGGCCAAGCGCCTTCCAGTCCTCGCCGTTGCATCCCATTGCCTTGAAGCACCACCTGCAGCCCCCAGCGATCACGGGTGCCATCGAAACACCCCCACCACTCCTGCTGTTCCAACTCCAGGGTGATGGATTCCTCCTCCATCAGCTGATCACGGATCAGCATGTATTGGTGCTCGAGCTCTACAAGAAGGGCATACAGCCCCTTCACTTCCATCTCAGTGAGCTCTACTGCCCAAGACTCCCCTCCGATGAGGAAGGGAAAGTCCTTACGGCTCAAGTCACGGGCGAGACGCCAGCCAGGCCCCTCCTGCTGGATCATCCAGGCAGGAGATCAGGCTGATCCTGCTCATCGGAGAGCTCAACGATGGCGCGATGAACCGGCTTCACGCTGGATTCCTCTAGGAGACCATCAAAGTCATCAAAACGACGCTGCTTTGCGCGAAAAGCGATCTTGACTGTTGTTAGATAACGGTTGGTGGACTGACGAATCAAGCTCTCGCCACGCTTCGCGAGGTCTTTTGAGTCCACACCTGCAGAAATCATCTCTGTCTAATCATCGACACTTCACTCTAGGTGAGCAAATCGCTGTGAAACGGAACCTGCATGGGATAAGCGCGCTGGGGACGACCCGGCACACGCAAAACGATCTGGCGACCTAAGCCCATCGCGAGGAGTGGACGTCTGAGGTGAGACATCAAACCACTCACCTCTTCAAGGTGTTTGCCATCCATGCACTCAATCCGAATGCATCCCCAACCACGGGACATGCGGCAATCACGCAGCGGTTCCAACTCAGCCTCAATCTCTGGATCCTCCCTGTAGAAGGAAAACACCAGGCGTCTCAACCGATCCATCGCTGGGCCCCGTAGCCTTGACTCCTTATCAAGATGACCATGGCTGAGGTTCAGCCCCCAAAGGACGAACAAAACCTTCATCTTTCCGCTCAAGGAACTCTTGCCATCGACCTTGGGAGCACCAATACGGTGGTGGCCTTTCAGGACGGCAGCGCCGCCACCCCTCAACTTCTAGACCTCCCACCGATCAGTCAGCGCTTAGGTGAAGTCCCGAGCCTTATCTGGAGCAACGCTCGTACCAACCATCAACCTCTTGTAGGCCGGCAAGTCCTCGATAGCGGACTCTCCGATGGGACATCCCTAGAACTTCATCGTGACTTCAAACGCTGGATCGGAGTTTTAGACAAATCCGACCTGCCATCCCATCCCCTCAGCCCTGAGCAAGCTGGCGAAATTCTGTTGCACCAGATCTGGAAATGCCTCCCAAAGACAGTGTCGGTGAAGCGGCTGGTGCTCACAGCTCCGGTTGATCAGGCCCTTGGTTATCGCCAATGGCTGTTGCAGGCCTGCAGGAGCCTTCCGGTTGACGAGGTGGCGCTCGTAGATGAGCCAACAGCCGCAGCCATAGGCGCAGGACTGCCTGCAGGCTCCAAGTTGTTAGTAGTGGATCTTGGCGGGGGCACGTTGGACCTCTCCCTTGTCGCTTTAGAAGGAGGAGAGGGAAGGGCAGCTCCACTGGCGCAGCTGCTGCGCTTTCGGGGACTAGACCTCAAAAACAGCAAACAAACCCTGCGCTCGGCAAGGGTCTTAGGGAAAGCCGGCATCGCCCTGGGCGGCAGGGATCTTGATCACTGGATCCTGGATCACCTTCTCCCCAACGATCCCGACCTGATTCTGAGAAGTCAGACGAGCCTTTTAAATGCGGCTGAACGTTTGAAATGCCGCCTCAGCAACCCCGATGTCGGCGAGGGACAGACCCTCAGTGAGTTGGCCAGCAGCACCGACCTCGCGCATCCCATCACCTTGTCGCTCAATCGCAACCAACTCAACGCGCTTCTTGAGCGCCGTGGATTGCTCAAGGTTCTTGAGGGACTTCTCGATCGCACATTGGCCTCGGCCCGCCAGCAGGGCTGCGGACCAGAAGACCTCAACGCCGTCGTCGCCGTTGGTGGTGGAGCTCATCTTCCGCTGATGCGCCAATGGTTATCAGAGACCATGCAGCCGGTGCCTTTGCTGACACCACCACCTGTTCAAGCCGTGGCCACCGGTGCGCTCCATCTCACCCCTGGGGTGAGGATCAGAGATCTCCTTCAAAAAGGTGTGTATTTGCGCTGCTGGGATCGTCGTAGTAACGCCCATCACTGGCATCCCTTATTTCTGAGCGGCCAGCCATGGCCCTCTCTTCAACCTTTGGTGCTGAAGCTAAGCGCAAGCCGCCTCAATCAAAAGGATCTTGAACTCGTGCTCGGTGAACCCCAAGGCGAACGGCGACACGAAGTGGTGTTCGTCGGAGGGCTCCCCACCGTTCGAGACAACAGCAACGCTCCAGACACCATTCGACCTCTTTTAAACAAGACCATTCACCTTGAGCTCAATCCACTTGGCCAACCAGGAGAAGATTGCCTGCGCCTCGCTTTTCACCTTGATGACGACGCTCAACTTGTCATGAGCGGGGAAGATTTAAGAACGGGTTTGGCCATCGAACCGTGCACTCTGATAACTGTGCAGTGAATGGTCCGTCCACACACCGTTGAGAGTCCTTTCTGCCCTCCATAGAAAGGAGTTGCCACAAAGAGGCTTTGGACTTTGGCGCTGCGTCGCCACCTGCCCCATTTTTGGATCACCGCGACCCTTGGTGGAGTCGCAGCACTTTGTGCTGCGACTTATTTATGGGAGCAACAGCTGCCGCTGAAATTAACTCGGGCGCTCTCCAGGGATGACCTGCCAGCCTGCTTGCGCTATGGAGAGCAACTAGCCGCCTTGCGTTGGCTCGGACAGAAAGCGCCTGAAGAGCTTGCCATTTGTCGACGAAGGCTGGCTCAACAAACCTGGGGTCAAGCTGATCCAGGTCAAGCTCTACTCCTTCAAGAGCAGCTCGTGAATTCAGGCGTTGGCTCTCCACAGCAAAAAGAGCAAGATCAAAGGCAGCTAAAACTCTGGCGTGATGAGCTGCGCGACCAGGCTCTCACTCAATTTCGCGCTGGAAACTTAGACGAAGCAATGACCATGCTTCGTCCGCTGGAGAAGCACGATGGTCGACCCGGAAGCCGCTTAAGCGAAAGCCTCAAGGAAAGCTGGAATCGCAATCGCCTTCAGCTTGAACAGCTGAGAGAGTTTGTGAACCAAGATCAGTGGTGGGAAGCACTCAGCGCCCTCAACCAGCTCGATCATCCCTGGTGGCAACGCCAAGCCGAACCAATACGCCAGGAAGTAGAGCAGGCCATTGACGATTTAAGAGACCAGAAAGAACACCACAGCCATGGAGCCTTGCCGGCTCACACTGTGGCGAGAGATCTGTTGAACGACGTAGTGGAAGCACACATCCGCGAAGGAATGCCTCCGTGGGAAGCATTCATGGCCGGTTGCAACGATCTAGGCGGCACCATCATTGAGGACGGCCCTGAGACGTTGTGTCAGGCCAAGAACTAAAGAAGGGCCTTGAACTGACTCTCCGTGAGACAATCGCCTGACTTGAACGGACGTCCATGCAGCCGGGTGACAAGGTTGTCGTCTCCACCAGTGTTGTTGTTTTCAATCACCCCCAACATCGTGGAGAAAGTTTCGATATGGAAGGAAGTGAGGGAGAGGTTTTCAAGGTGCTCGACGATTGGAAGGGACGTCCAATCAGCCCAACCCTTCCTGTCGTTGTGGCTTTTGGCCGTTATAAAGCCCACTTCCGAGCTGACGAGCTGACCCCGGCGAGTTAAGGCAAGCCTGATCATTCAGGGTTGTTTTCATTGACGCGTCGAAGGAAAACGCCCTCCTCCCCATCCAGGGCAAGCAGGCGCAGTTCGATGCTTTCCGATCGACGCGTCGGCACAACCCTGCCGCAGAAATCCGGCTGAATTGGCAATTCCCGATGGCCTCTGTCCACCATGACCAGCAAGGAAACTCGGCGTGGTCTGCCCCAGGCCTGGATTGCCTCCAGCGCGGCTCTCACAGTTCGCCCCGTAAAGACAACGTCATCGACGAGCACAACATCCCTTCCCTCCACGCTCACGGGGAGGTCGGTGGCCTGGACCATGCGCACACCCACTCGACCTAAATCGTCGCGATGGAAGGTGGGGTCGAGCGTGCCAGTGGCAACAGCGTGACCGCTCTGATCTTTCAATGAGCTAGCAATGACACCAGCCAATTGAACGCCGCGGGTTGGGATCCCCAGAAGCACCAGAGATTCAACGGTTGGCACAGACTCCAAAACCTGAGACGCCAGGCGCGTCACAGTTTTTCGCAAGTCATCCGCAGAGAGAATTTCAATCCGATCATCCCCAACGTCTCGATCTGCCATCGCTTTCTTTTAAGGCGATCAGTGTATGAACGATTTTCGCCAGCACGATCAGCTTTTGCAAACCTGAACAGTACGAATCAAAACCTTTTGGGCATCAAGGAGGTAACTTGCATCAGCAGAGGGACTTAAGAACTGAGATTGACGGAGTGAACGTACCGAACAACCTCGAAACGAATCTTCTCCGCAACGGTTCCGTTGCACCTGTGGTTCTTGCGATCCTGGATGGCTGGGGGATCTGTGACTCGACTGAGCACAATGCCATTCGCAGCGCGTCAACTCCTGTCATCGATGCGCTCTGGCATGCCTATCCCCATGCGCTTATTGAAGCGAGCGGATCTCATGTGGGTCTCCCCGACGGTCAGATGGGGAATTCAGAAGTAGGCCATCTCACCATTGGAGCCGGGCGGATCATCCGTCAAGAATTGGTGCGTATCAGTGAAACCGTGCGCGAGAAGCGGCTTGGCGGCACCTCAGCTCTTCAATCGGTCGCCGAACGTCTACGCAACACTGGTGGCACCCTCCATCTGCTCGGCCTCTGCTCCGATGGCGGCGTACATAGCCATGTAGACCACGTTTGTGGACTTCTCGAATGGGCAGAAGAAGAGGGTCTGAAGAACGTCGCTATCCACGCCATCACAGACGGTCGAGATACCCCGACCCAAAGCGCACCAACACACCTGAGCAAAATCCAAGCCGCGATCAGCAGTCATGGGATTGGCCGCATTGCCAGTCTGTGCGGCCGCTACTGGGCGATGGATCGAGACCATCGCTGGGAGAGAACAGAACGGGCTTTTGCCTTACTGACCGATCCTGATTTGGACCGTAACGACAATGAGCCCTCGTCCGTCTTGGCCAGCAGCTACGCCAAAGGCATCACCGACGAATTCTTAGAACCCGTTCGCTTCTCCGACGATCCACTTCGAGATGGTGATGCGTTGCTGATGTTTAACTTCCGTCCAGATCGAGCCAGACAGATTGTTCAGGCCCTCACACTCCCGGAGTTTGAAGGCTTCAAGCGCATTCATCAGCCAACGCTGGATGTCGTGACGTTTACGCAATATGAAACTGATCTGCCTGTCTCCGTTGTCTTTCCACCCGAATCACTCGATCAGCTTCTGGGGCAGGTGGTCGCAGATGCCGGCCTGAAGCAGTACCGCACAGCAGAAACTGAGAAATATCCCCATGTCACCTACTTCATGAATGGGGGAATCGAACAACCCCTTCAAGGAGAAAAGAGGCACCTCGTTCCCTCTCCCCGTGTCGCCACCTACGACCAAGCACCTGAGATGTCAGCCGACACTCTCACCGAAAGCTGTGTTGCTGCGATCCAGCAGGGTGAGCACTCCCTCGTTGTGATCAACTATGCCAACCCAGACATGGTGGGACATACCGGCATGATGGAAGCCGCGAAGCAAGCGATTGAGACTGTTGATCGCTGCATCGGCAAACTCCTGGATGCCGTGGGGCGAATGGGTGGCACGTTGCTGATCACTGCAGACCACGGAAACGCAGAGCGCATGCAAGGACCAGATGGTCAAGCCTGGACAGCACACACCACCAATCCAGTCCCAGTCATTTTGATCGAGGGCGAGAAACGCAAGGTCCAAGGATTGGGGAATTCCATTTGCCTCCGTGAGAATGGAGGGCTTGCCGACATTGCGCCAACGCTTCTTCAGCTGCTCAATCTGGACAAACCCAAAGCCATGACGGGAATCTCCTTGATTGAACCAATCGAAGCCTCAGCTCCAGCCAAGACCAAGCTGCCTCAACCCGTTTAAGTAAGATCAACTCATGCTTACGACTGTTCTCTCTTGGGTTTGGATCGGCAGTGGCGCCGTTCTGATTCTTCTTGTTCTCTTGCATAGTCCCAAAGGGAATGGAATGGGAGGGATTGCGGCAAGTGGAAGTTCATCGTTCACCAGCTCTAGTAGTGCAGAAGCAACCCTCAATCGCATTACCTGGACAACACTTTCATTTTTCCTAGCTTTAGCTGTCATTTTGAGCGCAGGCTGGCTCGGCTAAGTCAAGTTTCGTCCAGCCAATTCACCGTTCACAAACCCTTGAATGAAGGCTTATAAAAGCCATAGAGACAACAAAAGCAGCTGTTATACCGATTTGATGGGAACGAAGGAGACCTAACCATTCGGCATAGGCCTTTTCTCCATGGGACTGCACATTAATTCCCAGGTTTTCCGCTTCTTCTTCTACCCGGAGTCTCAGGCCCAGTCTTTGAGTTCTGTTCATTGCTTTCAGCAGCAAACACAGATGGATTGCTGGCAACCCATCCATTAAAAAAGCCCCCGCGTGAACGGAGGCTGAAAACACAGTTGGGAAACTTGGTTTAGTAGTCGAAGTCGCCACCCATGCCACCGCCGCCAGCAGCAGCTTCTTTCTTCTCTGGCATATCAGCCACGATGCATTCTGTGGTCAGCACCATGCCAGCGATCGAAGCAGCATTTTGCAAACCAGAGCGAGTCACCTTGGCCGGATCAACAATGCCAGCAGCAAGCATGTCGACATACTCACCGTTGGCAGCGTTGTAGCCCTCGTTAAACGACTTGGACTTGACGTTTTCAGCAACGACAGCACCATTCACGCCAGCATTTTCAGCGATGCGCATCAGGGGAGCGGTCAGCGCTGAGGCCACGATGTTTGCACCGATCAACTCTTCGCCGGACAGGTTGGCGGCTGCCCACTCTTCCAAGATTGGTGCCATGTGAGCCAAGGTTGTACCGCCACCAGGAACGATGCCCTCCTCTACAGCGGCCTTAGTGGCATTGATGGCATCTTCCAGACGAAGTTTCTTGTCCTTCATCTCTGTTTCGGTTGCTGCTCCCACCTTCACAACAGCAACGCCACCGGCCAGCTTGGCTAAGCGCTCTTGGAGCTTCTCCTTGTCGTAGGTGGAATCGGTCTCATCCATCTGTTTCTTGATCTGCTCGCAACGCGTCTTCACCGCCACCTCATTGCCTTCGGCAACAATCGTGGTGGTGTCTTTATTGATGGTGACGCGACGGGCAGTACCCAACATCTCCAGCTTGGCATTTTCAAGCTTTAGACCTTGGTCTTCCGTAATCAACTGGCCGTTGGTCAACACCGCCATGTCTTCGATCATCGCTTTGCGGCGATCACCGAAACCGGGAGCCTTCACTGCAGCCACATTGAGCACGCCGCGCAAGCGGTTCACCACCAAGGTGGCGAGGGCTTCTTTCTCAATGTCCTCAGCAATAATCAGAAGAGGCTTACCAGTGCGAGCAATTTGCTCAAGAACAGGCACCAAATCTTGTACCAAGCCGATCTTCTTATCGGTTAAGAGGATGTAGGGCTCGTCCAGAACCGCTTCCATCCGCTCAGTATCTGTTGCGAAATAAGGGGAGATATAGCCCTTATCGAAACGCATGCCCTCAGTGACCTCAAGCTCGGTCTCCATGGATTTCCCTTCTTCAAGAGATATCACACCTTCTTTGCCAACTTTGTCCATGGCGTCGGCAATCATCTTGCCAACTTCTTCGTCATTACCGGCAGAGATCGTACCGACCTGAGCAATGGCGTTGCTATCTGCAATCGGTTTTGCATTTTCTTGAATCTTGCCAACCAAGAAATCGGAAGCCTTATCAATACCCTTCTTCAGGGTGATTGCATTAGCGCCGGCTGCCACATTGCGAAGGCCTGCTTTCACCATGGCGTGAGCCAAAACGGTAGCCGTTGTGGTGCCGTCACCGGCAGCGTCATTGGTCTTAGATGCAGCCTGACGAATGAGAGCAACACCGGTGTTTTCGATGTGATCCTCAAGCTCGATCTCCTTGGCGATCGTGACTCCATCATTAATAATCTGAGGAGCGCCAAATTTCTTTTCAAGAACCACATTGCGACCTTTAGGGCCGAGGGTTACTGCAACAGCTTCGGTGAGAATGTCGATGCCTTTTTCGAGAGCACGGCGAGCATTCTCGCTATAAATAATTCGCTTAGCCATAGGAGGCGATTAAAAAAGATGTAAGAGGAAAATTCAGTCGTTTCTGAGATAAATCTCAGAGGGATTGCGGTCAGCCCACAACAGCGAGGATGTCTTTTTCAGACAGGAGCACGTACTCGTCGCTACCAAGCTTGATGTCCGTACCGGCGTACTTGCTGTACAGAACCTTGTCGCCGATACCGACTTCAGGCGCCTGACGACTGCCATCGTCATTCGACTTGCCAGGACCGACCTGGACAACTTCGCCCACTTGAGGCTTTTCTTTGGCTGTATCAGGAAGAAGGATGCCGCCTGCAGTCTTCTCCTCGGATTCAGAGATTTTTACGAAGACGCGGTCTCCAAGAGGCTTAACGGTGGAGACGCTGAGGGAAACAGCTGCCATGAGTAATTGAGGAGCAGGGACAGGGCGCTCGGCGCCACTCAAACGATGCGAGTTAGCACTCGAGGTCGTTGAGTGCCAAAGCTAGATCCGCTAGTGGGTCCTGCACCAGCGGTGACCTGTGCGGGTGACCGAACAGGCGAAGCGACATCCCGACGGTGTTAAGGTTCTGCCGCTCAGGAAGGGATCGTCCTGTTGCGCGTCCCTCTCACTTCTCCTTACTTATGGCCGCTGCTGCTCCTGCCTCTACCGGTTCCAAGGGCGTTGTCCGTCAAGTAATCGGACCGGTTCTGGACGTGGAATTTCCAGCCGGCAAACTTCCAAAAATTCTGAACGCATTGCGAATCGAAGGCAAAAATCCTGCTGGAGAATCGATTGGCCTAACAGCGGAAGTCCAGCAATTGCTTGGTGATCACAGAGTCCGTGCGGTGGCCATGAGTGGCACCGACGGCTTGGTTCGTGGAATGGAAGCCTTGGATACAGGCTCACCAATTTCGGTCCCAGTTGGCGAAGCCACCTTGGGTCGGATTTTCAACGTGCTCGGTGAACCAGTTGACGAGCAAGGTCCTGTCACAACAAACGTCACTTCTCCTATTCACCGAGAAGCACCAAAACTCACTGAGCTTGAAACCAAGCCCAAGGTGTTTGAGACCGGAATCAAAGTGATCGATCTCCTAGCCCCTTATCGCGAAGGAGGAAAGATCGGCCTCTTCGGCGGTGCTGGAGTCGGCAAAACGGTGTTGATTCAGGAGCTGATTAACAACATCGCTAAAGAGCATGGTGGTGTGTCTGTGTTCGGCGGTGTGGGCGAGCGCACGCGTGAAGGAAACGACCTCTACGAAGAATTCAAGGAATCCGGCGTGATCAACGCTGACGATCTCTCAAAGTCAAAAGTGGCCCTCTGCTACGGCCAGATGAATGAGCCTCCTGGTGCACGCATGCGCGTGGGGCTTTCCGCTCTGACCATGGCTGAGCACTTCCGCGACGTCAACAAGCAGGACGTGCTTCTGTTTGTCGACAACATTTTCCGATTCGTTCAAGCGGGATCTGAGGTTTCCGCTCTGTTGGGTCGTATGCCTTCAGCTGTGGGCTATCAACCCACTCTTGGTACTGACGTGGGAACTCTCCAAGAAAGAGTTGCCTCCACACTGGAAGGGTCGATCACATCGATTCAGGCCGTTTATGTCCCTGCTGACGACCTAACTGACCCAGCTCCAGCGACGACCTTTGCTCACCTCGACGCCACAACGGTGTTGAACCGTGCACTGGCTTCCAAGGGCATCTACCCCGCCGTGGATCCACTCGATTCAACGAGCACCATGCTTCAGCCAGCCGTGGTTGGCGACGAGCATTACCGCACAGCCCGTGCTGTTCAATCAACGCTTCAGCGTTACAAAGAACTTCAGGACATCATTGCCATTCTTGGCTTGGATGAACTGTCTGAAGATGATCGCCAAACAGTGGATCGTGCTCGCAAAATCGAGAAGTTCCTCTCTCAGCCCTTCTTCGTAGCTCAAATTTTCACCGGCATGCCTGGCAAGTATGTGAAGCTTGAGGAGACCATCAGTGGCTTCAATCAAATCCTCGCCGGTGAACTTGACAGCCTTCCAGAGCAGTCTTTCTATCTGGTCGGTAATATCGACGAAGTCAAAGCCAAAGCCGAGAAGATCGCGGCTGAAGCCAACTGATTATTTTCGGAGCGCTTGCGCTCCGATCATGACCAGCAATTCGCTTTCCCATTCTCCGCAGCCTTCTTTTCATGTCACTCACCCTCCGCGTTCTGGCACCAGACCAGAGTGTGTTCGATGGCTCGGCCGATGAGGTAATCCTCCCCAGCACAACCGGCCAAGTCGGCATTCTTCCAGGTCACGTCTCTCTGCTTGCTGCGCTAGACGTTGGGGTTCTCAGAGTGCGTACCAATAGCGATTGGCAATCCATTGCCTTGATGGGTGGCTTCGCAGAGATCGAATCCGATGACGTCACCGTTTTGGTGAATTCAGCTGAACTCGGCGTCAATATTGATTCCACATCCGCTGAAAACGATCTTTCAGCTGCTCGCACTGCCGTCACCAAGCTAGAAGGTCAGCCTTCTACTCCTGAAAAAGTGAAAGCACAGCAGCTTTTCGAGCGTGCAAGGGCTCGTGCTCAGGCAAGCAAATCAACCTAGGTCGTAAATGGCAACAATCGATTTCAAGCAAGCACCCTGTAAGGGTGCTTTTTTATGGATTGAATTTTGCTTCCGAAGCTGAACAACCTCAACTGCAACGTGCAACATCCTCAAAAGAACATCCTCAAAAGCATTAAAAAGCCCCGTCGAAACGGGGCTAAAAACTTGATCAATGAACAACGAAAACCTTCGATCGATCAGGCGGTACCGCAGAAAGTAACGTCAGGGAACTTGAGCTTCGCGTCATCAAGGCTCTTGCCTTTGCCTTCTTCCTGCCAATAGTTAATGACTTCAGTGGCCTTATTCAAGACTTCAACACGCTCGTTATCAGTAATCCAACTTTTGCCTTCTAACTCTCCCTTGAGTGTCTCCCAAGCATCTTCACGAGGCCAGAAGAAATAGGCCGTGAGAGGACTTGGGCCACCGCCAACAATCTGATCAACGGCCAAAGCCACGTTGTCAGGAAGCCAAAGGATCTTCAGCAAGAAGCGTCCCTCATCGGCTTTTGGGGTGTAGCCAGAGGGGACTCCATCCGCATCGATGGTGGCAGAAGCCAGTGCGGCACTGCCGCCGCGCATCACTGGGCGGCCTTCTTTTGGCTCTTGCTGCTGCTCAGAGACTTCAACCTTTGGCGTTGCATCTTCACCCTTGGGAGCGGCATCACCCGCGGGTGTTGCGTCGACCTTGGGTGCTACATCAGCTGCTGCTGCCTCAGTTGCGACCTCCTGGTCGACGGCAGCGCCTTCGGAAACCGTCATGGTGTCAGGGCTCAAGGATGAAGGACAAAGAACTAACTTACCAGTTGCTGACGCCAAATCCCCCTGCAATCCTCAGGATCAAAGCCACAAGCAATCCTGCTTTTTGACATTGATGGCGTCATTCGGGATGTAGCAGGCAGTTATCGCCGTGCTCTCCAGGCCACCGTGCATCACTACTGCGGGTGGGAGCCTGGTCACGAGACCGTTGATGCATTGAAAGGAGAGGGACGCTGGAACAATGACTGGGACGCGAGCCTTGAACTTCTCCGTCGGCACTCTCTGACCGATCCCCCAACCGCCCGTTCCTCAAATTCAGCTGCCCTGCCAAGTCGCGCTGATCTGATCGATGTTTTCAGCCGTTTTTACTTCGGATCCGATCCAGAGGGAGATCCCTTCGCTTGGGATGGTTTCATTTGCGATGAACCCCTCCTCGTTGATCCAAACTTTTTTGCAGACCTGACGAATCGAGACATCCTTTGGGGGTTTGTAAGCGGTGCAGAGCCACCGTCCGCGCGCTTTCTTCTCGAGCAACGTCTCGGCTTGCAGAACCCTCCCCTGATTGCGATGGGGGATGCACCAGACAAACCCGATCCCGAAGGACTGATCAGGCTGGCAAGCACTCTTCTGGGTTACAGCCTCGGTTCCGATGCACCACTGATTGCCTATCTCGGTGACACCGTGGCGGACGTCAACACAGTGATGCGTGCCCGGGAGCAGGTCCCACAGCAACGTTGGATGAGCTTGGCTGTGGTTCCGCCCCACCTACAGAGCCCAGGGCAATCTGTGGCGCGAGCGCACTACGAAAAGAACTTACGAGCCGCAGGAGCAGAGGTGATCTTCAGCGATACCAAGGCGGCACTCAACTGGGATCCCAATCAAATTTGATCCGCAAAGACTGGCCCTTGCTTCTTAGAGCGATGGTCCTGATGATCTTGTCCGTCGATTTGGTCTGGATCTCCCTGCAAGTGGTGAGCTGAACGTCTTCAACGCTCCATCGAGGCAACGTCCTTCAAAGCCGTAGCCGTTAAGACCTCGTAGCCATCCTTGAGAACGGCCACATCATCTTCAATGCGAATACCAATTCCTTTCCAGCGTTCATCGATTTCAGGCTGACCATCCGGAACCGATAGCCGGTCGCTGACATACAGACCAGGTTCCACTGTGAGCACCATGCCTGGATCAAGCTCCACGTGGTGCTCACCAAGTCTGTAGGCGCCAACATCGTGCACATCCAAACCAAGCCAATGCCCGGTGCGGTGCATATAAAGATGGCGATAGGCACCCTGCTCGATGATTCCATCGGCTTCTCCAGCCAAAAGCCCGAGATCCAGCAAACCATCGACAAGCCGTCGTAACGCGGTTTGATGCACCTCCTCCGCAGTGCCTCCAGGCCTGACGGTGGCAATGGCCGACTCCTGAGCACTCAGAACAAGTTCATAGAGAGCTCGCTGTTCTCCACTGAAGCTGCCATTCACTGGAAAGGTGCGGGTGATATCACCGTTGTAGTAATCACCGATTGAGCAACCGGCGTCAATCAGCAGCAAATCACCGTCCTTGAGAAGGTCTTGATTATCGATGTAATGCAAGACGCAAGCGTTATCACCTCCTGCAACGATTGAGCCATAGGCCGGGCCCCGGGTCCCTTGATCGAGAAAGTGAAACTCGATGAGGGCCTGCACCTGCCGCTCACTCATCCCCGGCTTCACAGCGGCACGCGCCAACTCATGGGCCTCGGCTGAGATGCGACACGCTTCACGCATCCGATCGAGCTCCGCCGGATCTTTGCGCAAGCGAAGTTCATGCAACACCGGGCAGGGCGCGACCAAACCAAGCGCCGCTGCTCCCCGTCGCGAGGCGCGATCCAACTGTTCAGACCAAACCTCAAGCACCACAGACTCGACCGCCGGGTGATGTCCGGTGCGGAAGGCAATGCCCTCAGCATCTTTCAGGTAGCCACGCAGATGTGTGGCCAATTCAGAACGTGGATGGGCCACATCTGCACCGAACTTCTCAACAGCACCTTCCGTGCCCCACCGCCGTCCTGTCCAAACCTCGGCCGCTGGCTCGCGTGGGTTCACAAACAACACGTATTGCTCTCCCTTCGGTCTGTGCGGCAAAAACAGAGCGACGGCATCCGGCTCATCAAACCCTGTGAGATACCAAAAGTCGCTGTTCTGACGAAAGGGCCACTCACAGTCGGCATGGTGTGTCACCAAGGTTGCCGCTGGGATCACAGCAGCCGCACCGCCAAGATGGGCCATGAAGCGCTGACGTCGCTCTGCGTAACCCTGAGCATCAATTGGGAGCGAACTATGAACCACGACGGAGACAGTGCACCAGATAAACGTCAGGATGGCAGGGAAAGCATCTAGGCATGACTCACGACCTGCTGATTCTGATTCTGCTGGTGGTCGTGGTCCTCACCGGATCCGCCTTGTGTTCTGGCGTTGAGGCGGCTCTGCTCTCCGTCAACCCTGTTCGCGTTCTCGAACTCGCGGGTCAATCCAAACCAGTTGCCGGTGCGCGGAGATTGGCCCAACTCCGTCAGCGACTCGGCCGAACCCTGTCGGTGCTGGTGATTGCGAATAACGGCTTCAATATTTTCGGCAGTTTGATGCTCGGTGGCTACGCCGCTTGGCTGGTCGAAGACATGGGGATCAGCGCTGTGGCTCTCCCCCTCTTCTCCATTGGTCTCACCGTGCTGGTGATTCTTTTGGGGGAGATCCTCCCCAAGGCGATCGGCACCCGACTGGCGCTGCCTGTCTCCCTCGCTAGTGCACCGGTCTTGCACCTGCTTGGCGTTCTGATGCGTCCACTCGTCCTTCTGCTGGAGAGACTGCTGCCTGCCATTACTCAGGAAAGCGAACTCAACACCGACGAAGAGGAGATTCGAATGCTGGCACGGATGGGATCCCAAACCGGCCAAATCGAAGCGGATGAAGCGGCAATGATCGCCAAGGTGTTTCAGCTCAACGACCTCACCGCGAGGGATTTGATGACACCAAGGGTTACTGCTCCGAGCCTGGATGGCGCGAGCACATTGACGCAATTGAGGGCCGCCCTCCTTGAAAACGAGGCCCAATGGTGGGTGGTCCTAGGTGATGCCGTGGACAAGGTTTTGGGTGTCGCAAGTCGGGATCGATTGCTGGCGGCACTCGTCCAAAATCAAGGTCAACTCACCCCAGCAGATCTAAGCGAGCCCGTCGAATTTGTGCCTGAAATGATTCGTGCCGATCGACTGCTAACAGCCTTCCGGCGCGACAACAGCGGGGTCCGGGTTGTGGTGGATGAATTCGGAGGGTTTGTTGGTGTCATTGGCCCTGATGCGGTTCTAGCCGTGCTCGCTGGCTGGTGGCGCAAGTCAGCTGGAGCCAATGGGTCGTCATGACGGCGTCCTCGCCTCCATCCACCACGGAGCGGTGCCTCTCACTGCTGCAAACCTGGCGATCTCAGCTCCAGCTCAATCGCCGAGAACAAACCGTGTTGGCGGGTTCGCTCAGGAGCTTGGACCTGCAATTGGACCGCTTGTCGAATCGCAACCTGCGCGTCGCAGTGTTCGGCCGCGTGGGAGTGGGGAAATCAAGCCTCGTTAATGCCCTGATCGGCCAAGAGCTCCTGGCCACTGATGTAGCTCACGGCTGCACCAGACAGCAAAAGGCGTTGCCTTGGACGATCTCCATTCCCGGTCTGAACACGATCGAACTCGTCGACACGCCAGGAATCGATGAGGTGGCAGCAGCGGCGCGTGCGCGACTGGCAGCGCGGGTGGCCCTGCAGTCCGATCTTGTGCTGCTTGTGTTGGATGCCGACATCAGCAGGGTTGAGCTCGATGCCTTGGAGACGTTGATGAGCAGTGGTAAACCGGTCCTTCCCGTGCTTAACCGCAGTGATTGTTGTCCCCCAGAGCAACTCGACAGCCTCCGGCTAAGCATCAGCCAAAGGATCCAGGAGCGGTGTTATCGCAACCATCGCGCAAAGATTCCTCAACCGATTGCCGTTTCAGCAGCCCCTCGCAAAGCCTGCCAACGATCCGATGGCAAGGTTCGCAGCGAACGCCAACCAGCGGTCGTGAACCCGCTACGCACTGCTGTGACCAATCTGCTGCGAGAGCAAGGCCAAGCCCTCTTGGCCTTAAATGCGCTCCGCCAAGCAGAACGGCTCCAACAACAAATGGAGCAAGGGCGACTGGAGCGCCGACGACAAGATGCGCAAGGCCTCATCGGCCGCTACGCCGCTCTCAAGGCCACAGGGGTTGCGGCCAATCCTCTGGTGTTACTCGATCTGGCCGGGGGCTTGGCCTGCGATACCGCCCTAGTGGTGCAGCTCTGCAAGCTCTATGACCTGCCGATGGGAGGACCAGCAGCACGACGGCTCATGCAACGACTATCGGGGCATAACGCCATGTTGGGAGGCGTCCAACTGGGACTTCAGCTGGCGCTCTCGGGACTTCGACAGCTGTTGCTCATCGCCGCCCCCTTTTCTGGAGGCTTAAGCCTGGGTCCAGCGGCTCCCGTCGCCGTCGCCCAGGCGGCTCTCGCTGTGCACACAACGCGAAGGACTGGCCGGCTCACAGCACGCTGGCTGGTCGATCAACGCGGTCGAGGGCGGCGGAGCAATCCAGCCCCGACGACCCTCATGCGGAGTCTTATCCGCAGCGATACCAACATGCAACGCCTGCTTGCAGAGTGGCCACAGCCGCCAAACCGGCCCCGGCGCGACGGGCTCTTGCCATGACCGCAACCATCGCCCTGCTAGGCACCAGCGCCGATCCACCAACGCTCGGGCATCAGGCTCTCCTCGAGGGCCTTTTGAATCACTTTCAACGTGTCGCGACCTGGGCTAGCGACAACCCAATGAAACGCCACGATGCCTGCCTAGAGCTCCGCAGCGAGCTGCTCCAGGCCTTGGTCATGGCCATCGACAACCCTCGGGTGAGCATTGACCAAACGCTCAGCAGCCCGTACACCATCACCACACTTGAACGAGCAGCACGTCTGTGGCCCGATGACGAGCTCTGCTTTGTTGTGGGCAGTGATCTGGCCACTCAGATCCCCCATTGGAAGCAAAGCGAGCTTTGGCTCAAGCGCTGCCGGCTGGGAGTCGTGCCGCGAAAGGGTTGGCCGCTGGAGCCCGAACACCTCGATCGACTCCGCCATCTCGGCGCACAGATCACCATCCTTCCCTTGCAGATTCCGGAAACAGCCAGCTCAAGCATTCGCAAGACGAGTGCCGCGGATCAAATCCCAAAACCGCTCTGGCCCCTCCTCTTGGAGCACAATCTTTACGGACTCCAAGACGCTCCCTTCTGAACTGCCATGCGCATCGCCCTGGCCCAGACCAATCCTCTGGTGGGCGATCTGTCCGGGAACGCCAAACGGCTCCTAGAGGCTTGCCTCAAACTCAGCCATCAGGCGCAGGGCACCCCCCCCGCCTTAGTGGTGAGCCCGGAACTATCCCTTTGGGGCTATCCACCTCGAGACCTGCTGTTAAGTCCTGAGCATCTTCAGCAGCAAAACGAGGCCCTCAATCTGCTGCAACAGGGACTCAGCCATGCCCTGCCGCAAACGGCCCTGCTGGTAGGGGTGGTAGAGCCTGCCCCAGACCAGCAACACCCACGACTCTTCAATGCGGCTGCCCTGGTGGAAGCAAAGGGTTGGCGCGTTGTAGCCCGCAAACAGCTCTTACCTACCTACGACGTCTTTGATGAATCGCGGTATTTCAGACCTGCTAATCAACCGAGTGTTCTGAGCTTTGAAGCCGAAGGACAGGATTGGCGTCTAGGGCTCACCATCTGCGAAGACCTCTGGGTTGAGGACGCACTTCAAGCCCAACGCCTGGTGGGACCGGATCCGATCGCCAACCTCATCCCAGAGAAAGTGGATGTGTTGTTGAACCTCTCCGCGTCCCCCTTCGGCAGAACCAAAGCATCGATCCGCCATCAGCTGGCCGCCCGCGCCGCCAACCGTCTTAATTGCCCCGTGATTTATGTGAACCAAGTCGGCGGCAACGACGAGTTGGTGTTCGATGGCGGCAGTTTCGTGATGGCAGCCACCGGTGAGGTGGAGTTGCAACTTCCTACCTGCCGTGAAGCCATCGCCTGCTGGGACAGTACCGACAGGAGTGCTGCAGCAACAGCAGGCACGATGGACTCCTCGGAAAGCACAGATCTCGAGCAACTGTTCCAAGCCCTTGTGCTCGGCGTGCGTGACTACGCCGATAAATGTGGTTTTCATCGCGCCCTTCTGGGTCTTAGTGGCGGCATCGACTCAGCGCTTGTGGCCGTGATTGCGGCAGCAGCACTCGGAGCAGACCGCGTGCAGGCGTTACTGATGCCCTCTCCCTGGAGCTCCATTGGGTCCATTGATGATGCAGAAGCACTTGCAAAACGCTTAGGAATTTCCACCACAACAGTGCCAATTCAAGACTTGATGCAGGGCTTTGAGGCCACCCTTACCCCAGCACTGGATCAAGCCCCATCGGGCGTTACGGCGGAAAATCTGCAGTCGCGCATTCGCGGCACCTTGCTCATGGCCGTTGCAAATCAGCAAGGGCAGCTCTTGCTCTCGACGGGCAACAAATCAGAACTTGCCGTGGGGTACTGCACCCTTTACGGCGACATGAATGGAGGGCTGGCGGTGATCGGTGATCTTTACAAATCAACGGTGTTTTCCCTCTGCCGCTGGTTAGACAGCCCTGATGCCATGGCCTGTCGCAAAGAGCTTGGACTTCCAGAGCACAACAACTTGATCGGACCGGAGATCCTGAACAAACCGCCTAGCGCGGAGCTACGTCCTGATCAACAGGACAGTGACTCCCTTCCCGACTACGCAACGCTCGACCCACTTCTGAATGACCTGATCGAAAAGCACAGCTCTGGCGCTCAATTGATCGCAGCTGGGCATCACCCGGCTGACGTGAAACGGATTGAGCAACTCTTTCGACGCGCAGAATTCAAACGCCGCCAAGCTCCTCCTGTCTTGAAAGTAAGCCGACAGGCCTTTGGGACCGGTTGGAGACTCCCAATCGCCGCCCGCTGATTTCAAGACGCTTAGACCAGTGGCCAATCCAGCTGACCAGGGTCAGATTGAAGGATCGTCTTCGGCAGCCATGGCCCAATCTGTACTGACGGCTCCAATGGCCACCATCGGAGTCCCCACAGAAATCAAGGTGGATGAGCAACGCGTCGCGCTCACACCAGATGCCGTCAAAGAGCTCGTGACCCATGGACTGGAGGTACGGATCCAGAGCGGTGCCGGTTCCGGCGCAGGAATTGATGACGAGGCCTTCGCCGCTGCAGGCGCTGAGATCGTGGATCAAGAACAAGCTTGGGGCGCTCACTTGGTCGTGAAGGTGAAGGAACCACAGCCTGAAGAGTTCCGCTTTTTGCGTGATGACATGGTGCTGTTCACCTACCTGCACTTAGCGGCTTACCCAGAGGTTGGGGAAGCCCTTCTCGCAGCTGGCACCACGGGCGTTGCCTACGAAACAGTGCAACTGGAAAACGGAACCCTGCCACTGCTGGCGCCAATGAGCGAAATCGCTGGGAGGCTTGCAGCACAAGTCGGGGCACGATTGCTCGAGCGCCCGCAAGGAGGCCGAGGGGTACTGATTGGAGGTTGCACTGGTGTGCAGCCAGCCCGCGTTGTGGTTTTGGGTGCAGGCACCGTGGGTTGGAATGCGGCGCGTCTTGTGGCTGCCATGGATGCGGAAGTGATGCTGCTGGATCGCTCTCCCGAACGATTGCGCAGCCTGGAGGCCTATCGGAGCGGACGCCTGATGAGCGTTGTGAGCAGCCGCGGACTCCTCGAGAGACTGATACCCACCGCTGATCTTCTAATTGGAGCCGTTTTAACCCCTGGAGGCAGGGCACCAACCCTGGTGGATGAAGCCATGGTGAAAGGGATGAAGCCAGGTTCAGCGATCGTTGATGTCGCCATCGATCAAGGCGGCTGCATCGCCACCAGCCGCGAGACAACGCATACCAACCCCACCGTGACCATCCACGGTGTTCAGCATTACGCCGTAGGCAACATGCCTGGCGCCGTGCCGTTCACCTCTACCGAAGCCCTCGTCAGTGTGACCTTGCCCTACATCGTTGGCATCGCAGGACGGGGCCTGGAGGAAGCGGTCACAGAACGGCCTGAATTGCTTTCTGGTCTCAATACGGTGCAGGGCTCTGTTTGTCATCCAGGCGTTGCCAAAGCACTGGATGTGCCACCTCGTCATCCCATGGCCTGCTTGCGCTGATCAAGACCTGCTTCTTGCTGAACGAAAACTAGCTTCAGGAATCAATGCAAGGTTCCCATCGAGCAGACAAAGAGATCCGAAACAAATAGCCTCTAACTCATAGCTTCTAAGGTATAGATTCCAGCAGAAGGCTTCAAATCAAGGTCAAAAGGTCACAGACATGCCTAGATACTTATTTCGAGAAGGAGTAGACATCAGCGCAGATGGCAACGACATTATTATCACAACCCCTTATGCCACACGATCAGATCCCAGTCGGCAGACATTGCGCCTCAAAGAAGTAAAGGCGCCCCTAAAAAAACTTCTCAAAGAGCTTTCTCAAGCAGGAGTAGAAAGCCATCAATATTTAGCAGTGCCAGAAGGAACAGAACGCAAAACTACGGATTCAGAACCAGAGATCCAACTCAAGACGCTCTACAAGAACGGATTACTGATTCACGAAATCGATGGATGCAATGGCATTGCCATGCGCCTCCTACCGATCAATCCCGGACTCAAACAACAAGCCTATCCAGAAGCTCAAAAAGAATTCAAACTCTCAATATTTGCAAGCATTGAGCCCTGCCTAGACGGACTTGATATCACAACACCGTTGTCACCTACAACATTACGCCTGCAAGATCATCGGCTTTACCCACTGATCCAGAAGCTCGTATCGCCTTGCACAACAGAAAGCATAAGGGCCTTCCTACCTGAAGATCTATGCATTCAATATCGAAACATCATTTCACTCTTACTATCATCTGGCGCGGTCGGAATCTGCAACGCCAATAACAACGCAGAGATCGACCAAGACGCCATCAATGCTGGCTGGAATAGGCAAGACCTGAGCTTCCATGAGCGTACGCGCGGCCATTTTGTTGATCGACATAAAGAAGAGTTGTTGCCAAGAGCAATCGACAGAAAGTCTGCACCAGCTAAGCATCGAAGAATCATTCTCAGCACAGTGTCACTACCCAAACCATCGATCAACAATCAAAACTCAAATTTCTACCAGATCATTCAAACACGGCAAACCATACGCGCCTACAACTCCGAACCTGTGACTGCTAAAGGATTAGGAAGTCTGCTCTGGTATTCAATGCATACCCGAGAAGAGATCACTTGCGATCCAACCTTACCGCGATCCTACGAAGGCCTACTGAGACCTGTCGCAAGTGCTGGAGGCCTCCATTCCATTGAGCTTTATCTATGCATTAAACAGTGCATCGGCATTAGCCCTGGCTTTTATCATTACGACTCTTTTGATCACACGCTCGGGAAGATGAGCGATCTCAACAAACCATGCCAAAGCATGCTGGAGATGGCAGTGAATACAACATGCCGAGCACCTCAAGCGGCTTCAGTATCACCTAGTCAAGGTCAGCAGCCTGATGTCTTGATCGTAATGGCCACGCGCTACGAAAGGAATGCAAACCTTCATTCTGAAACCGGTCTTGCCTATGCACTGATCCTAAAAGATGCAGGATCGATTTATCAGCAACTTTATCTTGTTGCTACAGCTCTCGGGCTCGCACCATGCGGGTTGAGTTTTGGGAGCAGTGAATTATTTGAACAGGTTTCCGGCATATCCGGCAAGGTCGAATGTTCTGTAGGCGAATTCATGATTGGCAATCCCAAGTAAATATCCATCGTTTTCAAACCAAAATCGATTAGGCAAAGACCTACCCCTTGTATTTAAGAGAACATCGACATACATCACAAAAAATACTCAGGAAAGCGAATGAAAGGGCATGGAACAAGAACCCTGATGAAGCTTTAGGCCAAGAGTGTTGTCAGCCAAAAGGACTCAATCCGAGCATGTCTATCAAGCTCCTCTTCACTGTGTACCGCTTGTCAGCGGATGGGGAAAGCACTACTTGATTGGCGATTGCTTGGCGCTGGCCTGTTGCGAGAAGCGCCGCGACAGGCCCGGCTTTGCCTTGAATCAGCCGCAAACCAGAAGCCATCGCGCCAACCCCGCCAGGTCGCGCAACAGTCTGTTACAGTATGTTCAACTTTCTTAACAACAGATGAACGACACCAAATTTGGCTTTTCATCCTTCGCCGAGCAGTGGAACGGCCGACTTGCAATGATGGGCTTCGTGATCGGCCTCGGCACAGAACTTCTAACTGGTCAAGGAATTCTTTCCCAAATTGGTCTTGGCTGAAGCCGACTAATTCATCCCAGAACTTTGGGATAAAAAGAGCTGGCCATCGCCGGCTCTTTTTTTATGTATACCGCTGAAATTGGCTTGAGAGTACAGACTTTTACTTGGTCATTTTTTCTGCAAAGCCACTTCTTGCATTCATTGAGGAGTATTGGCTTTGATTTCAAGAGCGTCTCAAAAGATTAGGACCCAATGGATACAATAAAGGTAAATTATTGAGCGATGACTCATTATTCAGAATGATCTCTTTGGCTTTATAAAAGCGTCGTTTTTATGAATTCAAGCTGAAGAAAGGTCTAATAATCCTTTCGAGGGAATGGGATTTCCTTTTCACGTCAACAACCTCTTGAAGAGTTCAAAACCACTTCTAGCCAACGCCTTTCTGTTGAGAAAACCGGATGGAAGCAATCCACGGAGTGCACGCAGAAAGTTGAAAATACAGAGCTCGCCCTAAGCAATCATGAATTACAGAGGCTTGATATACAACCAGTGCCCCTTCAGATCCCCATCCCTCCGTTGGAAGAGCGACGTTTCGGTCATCACATTGCGTTGACCACCTGCCCCAAATGTTGCTTCAAATGTCACTGTGCCTTCAAGATCATCTACTCCCCCAGCCTCCACGGCCTTGATCTTCAGTCCCAACCAACGCACCTCACGACAATTCTTACGTAGCTCTTTGCGGCGTTGCAGCAAAGGTGTCAATGAATCCGGATGAGTTGCAATTAAGTAATCAACTTCTGCAAGCGCAAAAGCCGAATAACGCGATCGCATCAACTGCTCAGCAGTAGCCGCCCTTTGCTTCTCACGATGCAGAGGTTCGCAACAGCTTTCGTAGCTCATTCCGCTCAAACAAGGGCATGGTTCACTGCTTTTTGATGATCCAAAACCAGCAGCGCTTGCCATTACTCCAGCTCCTTCAAAGCAGATATGGGTCGCATCAATGCAGATAAAGCAACACCTTCTCGTAAGGCCAGCACCAATCCAGCCGCCTCGGCATAAGAGCCTGCTTGCAACACCTCCGAGCCCACACCAAGAGCTATTGATGTGACCTCCAGCACGGAAGGATTGGCCACACTGATCACAGGCACCCTGCGCTCCAGGCAAGCCAACGCGGCTTCTCCCCCCAAAGAGCCCTCTGGAACAACCAACACTCCCAAATCAGCGGCCACAAGATCACCAGAGTTGGCCGCTGAGCGCTGAACCAACGTTGGAGCCTGGCTTAAACCCACCAACACGCACGCCAAAAAGGTGTAACCCAACTCTTCCCCTGCAGCACGAGGATCCAACTGCGGATCCAGCGGCAACGCCGACAAGGCCGGTGCATGGGCGCAGGGAATCTGCAAGTGGCGCACCAGTAGATGGCTGATCACTGCTTCGGCTCCCGCCAAGGCATCCACACCGCTGCCGTGGCGGTAGGCCTCCAAAGCCTCACTTCCCTGATCGTCGGGGAAGCGGCCAACCACCGCAATCGCCGTTGCACCGTTGGCTTTTAAGCGTTCACCCGCCCGCAATAAGGCATCGGGGCGCTCAAGAGTGCCCCAACTCGCACCACTCTGGCCCAGGCCCAAATGAACTCCTAAGGGCACATCACTAGTCACCACAGGGCCGATTTCAATGCCCAGCGTTGCCCTGCAACCATCGGCCACCTGCAGGTGGCGCTGACGCAGCTCCGGTTCGAGATCAGCATCCAAAAGCAAACCAATCCGCTGCTGACGTACAGATCGCAGAGCCCAGTCGCCGGCGGCAAAACGGTCAAGACCGTAGCCCTCCACGTAGTGAATGCGAGGGTCTTTCCAATACAAGGAAGCCCCATTCATCACGTTGGGATGGGTGATCAAACACCCGGAGGCCGCCGCCAGCAGCCTTGCACTCGGAAGCGCATCGCCTGCATACCCGCCGATCGCACAACCAATCCCCGTTGGGACCACCATCAACGTGGGCAGGGGAGATCCCAAAGCCAGCCCCTCCCTCACTCGATCAACACCGCTTCAACCTGCAAGACAGCACCATGATCTTGCGCTGAATGATGGACAGCGGTGATGGCCCAACGCAGGGGGTCACCATGAATGCACAATTGATCTTTCAGCCAACCACGCAAATCAGACGCCCTTAGATCTTTCGGCCAAGGCAACGTCAACGTTTTCGAGGTCAACCTCATTTCTGGTACTGACCAAACTGAGCCTCATAGAGCGCATCCTCTTGACCGGCTAGAAGCTGTAGATCGGAACAAGGAAGCGCAACGCAGAGCAAAGTAAAACCATCAGCGCGTAGATCTTCTCTTACCCCCATCGCATCAGATTGCTCCACCGATCCACTTTTGAGACGGGCTGCACAGGTGGTGCAAACCCCAGAACAGCAAGAGCTGGGAAGCATCACCCCTGCGGCTTCCGCAGCCGCCAAAACGGTTTGATCTGAACGACAGGGAAAGCTGTGTTCAACAGCATCCACTTCGATGCTGACGTTGAAAGTAGCGGCAGCAATGGCGTTATCGCTCATCCTTAAAGAGAAGCCTTGGTCAATCATCTTCTCAGGGCAACAGGCCTTATGACGACAGATCTGAGCAGGGACTCCATTGCGAGGGATGGGGCGCTAGGTATTCCGGTGGATGGCCCTGCTCAGGAGCCGTGATCACAAAATCGAAACTGATCGAGCAGCGCAGCGATTCAGGATCGCCATTCGCCAACACGCTGTGATCAAGCCTGGAAGGAAACAGCACGAGTAAGCCAACCTCAGGAGCTAAATCCCAACGTTCAGAATTCAAAGGGTGATCAGAAGCAATTGGCCCGCCATGACCAGCAACGAGTCCTGGCACGAGCTCATTGCTTTGCTGAGGGGAATGCACGCGAAGCACACCCTCCTCCCCTGAACCATCTCCGGTGAGATAAAGCACGGCACTTAGATGGGCATTGGGATGGTGATGGCGGCCAACGAGCTGATCCCACTCGCTCAGCACAGGCCAGCAGCGCTGAAGATGCAAAGCCACTTGGCTGCGATCAAAGCCAACGGCCTCCAGATACCCCATGGCCTGCTCTGTCACCCTGCGCACCAAGGGAGCAAATTCGGCCAGGTGATGCAACTGCCAAACTCCGTTGATATCCCCCGTCCAAGCGCATCCCGCGCTGGGGTTGCCAACATCCCCACCCCTAAGAGCCAGCAGCGTCTGCAAATGTCCAGCAAGATCCAGCGGATCGATAACCAGCTTGGTTGTGGCCACAACCGTTGGGAACAGCTGGTGAAGAGTGAAAGTCATCACTCCATTAAAAAAGCCGGCCCCCAGGGCCGGCCACAATTGATGAGCAAAGGAGAGCTAGCCCCCTGCAGCCGCCGAACCACCAACAACTTCCAGGATTTCCTGGGTAATCGCTGCTTGACGAGCCTTGTTGTAATCAAGAGTGAGAGTTTTTGCTAACTCCTTGGCGTTGTCACTGGCATTGTTCATCGCAGTCATGCGACTTGCCAACTCAGATGCCGCCGACTCTTGCAATGAACGCAAAAGTTGATTCTGCAAATACAAAGGCAACAAAGCATTCAAAAGTTGATCAGGACTTTGATCGAAAACGATATCCGAAGGCAACTTTGGCTGTGAATTAGCCGGAGCATTACCTGATTCAACAGTGAGACGACCTTCCTTAGTTGTGAGACGGAAGATTTCATCTTCTGCCTCTGCAATCCCTTGGGGATCAAGGGGCAAAAGTGTCTGAACCACAGGTTTGCAGCTCACCAAATTAATGAATTTGGTATAGATGATCTCGACACGATCTGATGCGCCCGAAAGAAACTCAGCAAAAATTTCGCTGGCGATCGAACCGGCTTCATCAGCCGTAGGGACTTGCTCCAAACCAGTAAAGGTGGCTTGAATCGGATAATTCCGATTGGTGAAATAACCAATCGCTTTTCGTCCAATCAGAACGAGCATCACCTTGTAACCCTGGCCTTGAAGCTCAGCGAAACGCTTCTCAGTGCGCCTAATGATGTTGGAGTTGTAACCACCGCAAAGACCGCGATCGCCCGTGACGGCCATCAATGTGATCGTTTCAACGGGACGTTGCTCTAGCAAAGGAGCTTGTGCATCTTCAAAACGCATGCGTGATTGAAGATTTTCTAGAAGTCGCGCTAGTCGGTCCGCAAACGGCCGACTTCGCAGAACTTGTTCTTGGGCTCGACGGACTTTGGCCGCAGCCACGAGGCGCATGGCCTCTGTGATCTTGCGGGTGTTCTTGACCGATTTAATTCGGTCACGGATCGCTTTGAGATTTGCCATGGCTTAAGCCCTCAGTTGGCGGAGGCCGTCATGGTGGACACAACTTCAGCAATCGCCTCTTTCAAAGTGGTCTCGGCTTCAGGGCTCAAGACCTTCTCTGTTTGGATTTTGCTGATGAACTCAGGCTTATTGCTCTTGAGATACTCTCGCAATTCGCGAGAGAACTGAACAACCTGTTCAACAGGCACATCGTCGATCAGACCTTTCACGCCTGCATAAACGATCGCCACCTGCTCAGCCAAAATCAGAGGGCTGAACTGAGACTGCTTAAGAAGCTCACGAAGACGCTTGCCCCGGCTCAGCTGCTGCTGAGTAGCGGCATCAAGATCAGAAGCAAACTGCGAGAAAGCAGCCAGTTCGTCAAACTGCGCCAATTCAAGCTTCAGAGTTCCAGCAATCTTCTTAATCGCCTTGGTCTGGGCTGCACCACCAACACGACTCACAGAGATACCCACGTTGATCGCAGGACGTAGGCCGGAATTGAACAGGTCAGAGCTGAGGAAGACCTGACCGTCTGTGATCGAAATCACGTTTGTTGGGATATAGGCAGAAACGTCACCTGCTTGGGTCTCAATGATCGGCAGGGCGGTCATTGAACCCTTGCCCATGGCATCAGAAAGTTTTGCGGCGCGCTCAAGCAAGCGGCTGTGGCAATAGAACACGTCACCGGGATAAGCCTCACGACCGGGAGGGCGACGGAGAAGCAGAGACATTTGGCGATAAGCCTGAGCCTGCTTGGTCAGATCGTCGTAAATCACCAAAGTGGCCTTGCCTTTGTACATGAAGTACTCAGCAATCGACGCTCCGGTGTAGGGAGCCAAATACTGAAGCGCAGCTGGATCAGATGCGTTTGCAGCCACCACCACGGTGTAATCAAGAGCTCCACGCTCGCGCAAGACTTCCGTGACTTGAGCGACAGAGGCCGCTTTCTGTCCGATTGCCACGTAAACACAGACGACGTCCTGATCCGCCTGGTTCAGGATCGTGTCGATGCAGATAGCTGTTTTGCCAGTCTGACGGTCACCAATGATCAGCTCGCGCTGGCCACGGCCGATTGGGATCATCGCGTCGATAGCGGTAATTCCCGTCTGCATGGGTTCATGCACAGACTTTCGCTGAATAATTCCTGGAGCTGGTGACTCAATCAGACGTGTTTCATTGGAAGGGAGCTCACCCTTGCCATCAATGGCTTCACCAAGAGGGTTCACCACCCGTCCAAGCAGTGCATCACCAACAGGGACTGAGGCAATCTTGCCGGTCGCACGCACAGTGCTCCCTTCCTGAATACCAAGGCCCTGACCCATCAGCACAATGCCAACGTTGTCGTCTTCGAGGTTGAGAGCAATGCCTTCGGTACCGTCTTCGAACTCAACCAGCTCTCCAGCCATCACCTGCTGTAGGCCATAAACGCGGGCGATTCCATCGCCTACTTGCAGGACGGAGCCGACGTTGCTGACCGATACGGACTTGTCATAGTCCTCGATCTGCTGCTTAAGGATGGCGCTGATCTCGTCGGGTCTGATGGAAACCATGGCGGGAAAACCCAGGGGCGGGTGGTGAGTGGAGGGGCGAGATAAAGGTGGGGCTTAGCTCAGCTCGACTTAGCGAGCGCAAGACCTAGGCGTCGAACCTGACCAGAGAGGCTGGCATCGATCACCTGTGAACCGAGATTGATGACGAAACCACCAATCAACGAAGGATCGACCTCTAGATCGATTTCGACGTCATTGGTTCCAGCCATTGACTGGACTTTGGTAGTCAATGCAGCCTGCTGCTCGTCTGAGAGAGGTTGCGCAGAGCGAACATGGGCCAAAGCAATATTTCGTGACTCTCTATAGAGTTCGAGATAGCGCAAAAGAACGGCTTCAAGCGCAGGAAGGCGCTGGCGGTCAGCCAAAACCTTGAGCAAATTCAATAACGAAGGAGTGATTTGCTCAGCAAGGAGGCTTGTCAAAGCTTTCTTCTTTGCTTCAGGCTCCAGAACAGGAGAGGTCATCGAGTTCCGAAGCGGCTCCGAACTCTCCCAAGCAGTAAGAAGAGTTTTGCATTGAGCTGCGACTTCTTCCGACTCTTTGCGACTATCGGTGACCTGAAGCAGGGCATCGGCGTAAGGAGTGGCCAGAGAATTGAGGAGAGGCATCAGGAATCCCCCAGATTTTTAATAGAGGAATTAATAAGCCTTTCTTGCGCCTTGCTATCGAGTCGTTTCGGCAGTTCAGTCATCGCCTGGTCAATAGCAGCTAAAGCTGCTTGACGACGAAGCTGTTCTGTCAAACGCGCACCTTCAGCATTGAGGTCGGCCAGAGCGTCTTGTTTGAGAGCAGCCATAGCCTGAATCGTGCGCTTCTCACCATCCAATCGAATGGCTTGAGCACGAGCAGTGCCGTCAACGCGAATCTTGTCCGCTTTTTGCTGAGCCACGGAAAGCTCTTGTTGTGCTTTAGCTAGCTCAGCAGTAGCAGTCTTAAGACGACTCTCGGCATCGTTGAGATCACGAAGAATGGTCTCGCGTCGGCTCTGAAGCATGCCGCCAAGAAATCCTTTTAGGAACCAATAGAGAACTCCGATCACAATGACCAGATTGATCAGATTGGTTTCAAAAAGATTGAGGTTGATTCCAAAACCACCCTCAGAAGCAATTAAAGGAAAGAAAACAGTCATCAGGCAGCCGTCAGTCGTTTGATGATCTGGGAGCTGAGCTGATCGACCTTACTCATCAAGCTGGATTGAGCAGCATCTCGCTGAGATTCGATCTCTCTGCGGGCTGTCTCGCGAGTGCGATTAGCCTCAGCTTCCGCTTCAGCCAATGCTTCTCGGTAAAGAGCATCAACTTCCGATTCAGCTTCGACAATCGCTGACTGGGCAGCTTGTCGGGCTCCGCGGAGTTGATCTTGAAGATCAGCCTCGAGCCGCTTGATTTGCTCAAGCTTCTGCTTGGCATCAGCACGACTCGTATTGATATATCCCTCACGATCTTCCACGACCTTGCCAACTGGCCGGAAGAACAGAGAATTAAGCAGAAAGGTTAGGAGAACCACCTGAAGCGCCATTAAAGGCAACGTGGCATCGAGGTCAAAGAGACCTCCCTCCGGAACCGCCGCTTCAGCGAACAGAAGCCAGGTCATGGAAGAGTTGAGCTGGAGAGGAGCGAGAAATTGCGTGGAGAGTTAAAGAGAGAGAGACCCTACAAAAAGGGACACTCCCCAACTCTGCATCATGCGAATGGGTTGGCGAACAGAAGCACCAGTGCCACCACAAGGCCATAAATCGTCAGAGACTCCATGAATGCAAGTGAAAGCAGCAGGGTGCCGCGGATCTTGCCCTCAGCTTCAGGCTGACGAGCAATGCCTTCAACAGCACCTTGGGAAGCGCTGCCCTGACCGATACCAGGACCGATGGCAGCCAGACCTACGGCCAGACCAGCAGCAACGACGGAGGCTGCAGAAGTGATGGAATCCATGTTGAGTGCGTTTGGGGGCGCGCCGGGAGGCGCTGAGAGTATGAAGTGGGAGTTAGATCACCCTGCGCAGGGACACCGTCTTAAAAGAAAGTGGGCCCGAAAACTAATGGTCGGACCTGCGCGCAGAAGTTTCTAGCAGACGAGCCTTCGAAAAGGCCGTGAATCAACTAGTGCGCTTCGTGGAGACCTTCGCCAATGTAGAAGGCCGCAAGAGTCGCAAAAATAAGAGCCTGAATAGCACTGGTGAAGAGGCCAAGCAACATCACCGGAAGAGGAACAATCAGGGGCACCAGATAAACCAGCACACCTACCGCCAATTCATCCGCAAGGATGTTTCCGAAAAGTCGGAAAGAAAGAGACAGCGGCTTAGTAAATTCCTCGATGATCTTGAACGGGAGCATGATCGGGGTCGGCTCCACGTAAAGCTCGAAGAATCTCCAACCCTTCTTGCTTAAACCGGCGTAGAAATAGGCCAGTGTCACAAGCAGAGCCATCGCCACCGTGGTGTTGATGTCTGCAGTTGGAGCCCCGAGTTCTCCTTCGGGGAGTTCGATCACCTTCCAAGGGATCAGTGCGCCACCCCAGTTACTGACAAAGATGAACAGAAAGAGGGTGCCAATGAAGGGAAGCCATTCGCGGTAATACTTCTCTCCAATCTGATCACGGGATAGATCACGAATGTAATCCCACAGGAACTCAAGAAGATTCTGCGTACCTTTTGGATCGCGACTAAGATTTTTAGTACCTACAAGCACAAAGGCAAGCAGGACACCGATCAAAATCCAGGAGCTGAGGAAAACCTGGCCGTGAAGATTGAGGTTACCGATCTGCCAATACAGATGGTGGCCAACCTCCAGTTCGGCGAACGGCAGTGTGAAAGGCAGCAAAGCCATGAATGCAGAAGAGGGATGCGCGAGATCAGCCGTCGAGAACGGTCTGAAGAATCAAGGCGGGCTTGTACAGAAGAAAACCTACGAATGCAGGTAAGAGGTCGAGTTGGGGGAATCGAGCTGCCGAAACGATGAGAAGGATCGGAACAACGAGCTGAAAACGACCAACTTGACGGGAAGTTCCACCGAGCCGGGCCACGCTGCGGGCGAGTAGACGCAGGTAAAAAAGACCAGCGACAGCTCCAACAAGCAGGCTTCTGGCCACAAAAAGATCGAAGTAAAACGATGCGAATAAAACCGCAACGACAGACACGATCACTGTGGCCAGCATCAGGCGAACTTGAAGCCGAGCGAAAGACTCCATTCCATTTCCAGCCGGGTTTGACACCGCAGCTGAATCTGTGGAGGGCAAGGCTTGCAAATTGCGCCTGAGAAAGCGGCCGGAATCTATCACGCGATTCCGCTAAACAACGCATGATCGGCCTCGAGCAAAAGCAATTTTTTGCTCATCAGCTCTCTGGCCAGAGAAGCAATTGTGTTGTCTCCACTAAGGGTTCCGAGTGGAACGCCTGGTTTTTCATCCACGAGGCGGAGCAGGCTCAATTCCTCATCTGAAATAGAGATGGGTTCGAGATCTGGCCCCAACATGCTTTTAGATGGCCATCCCCACAGACATGACTGGCGTCGACCACACGCTTGGAGAAGCGTTTCGTCGTTCTCCCAGCGCAAAGGGTGAACAGGTTGAGCGCTCACAAAAAACTCAAAGTGACTGATATCAGGATCGAGCTGCTCTACCAGTGCCCATTGGTCCGATGGCGGTAAGGATTGAGCTCTTGATAGCAATTCACCCTTGAGCAATCGCGCTGGATCCCAGACAGACGGGTTCGAAAACCCAGCGAAGTAAAGGCCTGATGACTTGATTAAGGCCATCAACCTTTCGAGGTCATAACTGGTTTCTTGAGGATGCAAATACATGTCGGCAAAGTTGGCATCCGCATGGGTGTCAAGCGCCCAACGTTGTTCGTGGGTGCGGCGCAAACGATTGGTCTCAGGCAAGTCTGACAACAGCTCACGTCCCAACCTCAAGCCATCCGCACCTATGCCCGCGTCCAAAAGCTTCAGGGCTTGCTGGGTGCGATGAATCTCCCAGCGGCCAGCATCGGCATACAGAAACAGATGCAAAAGTCCTTGAGGGGCTAAACGCTGTCCAAGCGCTTTCAATCCAGCCAGCGGGTCGCGCAGGTGATGCAATACACCCACGGAGTTGATGTAATCAAAACAACCTTCATCCTCAAGATCCAACAGGCTTCGTTGTTCCTGACGTAGGGATCGGACCTGTTCAGCACCGCCTGAGCGACGCAAGCGCTCCCGTGCCACGTCGAGTGCTCCGGCACTGATGTCCACGGCCAAAACCTCGGCCCCTGGATTGAGATGGCAGAGATAGTCCGTACTGACGCCTGTGCCACAGCCCGCATCAAGAATCCGAATCGAACCCAGGCTTGAGTCCTGCGATTGAAGTCCTCCTCGCACAACAGCGAGGACGCTGTCGTGGCACCAGCGCCAGTTGTATCCAGGTGGAGGGCCGTCTTGAAGGGGGTCGCCTGGATAGGGGAAGCGGTCATAAAAAGCGCTCACCACTGGGGTAGCGACATCCGAGGGGGGAGTGTTCATAAAGCCGCCAATGCTGGAAGGAGTCGTTCAAGGGAGCATTTCACGGGAGCTCGCCCTTGCACCCAAAACCTCATCAGAGCTGCAAACATTTGTTCATGGCTGCCCAGAACCCCCAGAGATGGGCCGTAACCTGACGGAATCCGGCTTGCTCTCGTTCATGACAGTGACCGCTAGTAGCGGCAGCCCAAGGGTTTCCCCTCAGCTGTACGACACCCTGCCGCTCTCCAGTGTCCGTCAGGCTGAGCAGCAAGACCGCTTTCCAGACGGTGGTGAGCTCGACACTCTGATCACGTTTTTCCGGAGTGGGAATGATCGACTTGACGCAGCGCGCCTCCTAGCAAGCAATGCGGAATCAATCGTTGCGCGTGCCGCCAATCGAATTTTTGTAGGCGGCACACCTCTCTCGTTTTTGGAGGAGCCCCTCAGCACGGGAGAGGTGTCAGCCAAGGACGCCACTCCATTAGCCGCTGATCAGGTTGCATTCCAAGATTCAGTTCGCACCTTTACCGGCACTGAATCCAGCGGTAGCAAGGGCAATTTTCTCAGCAGACTGCTCCAGGGCAACGACGATGGTGATGTACGCATCGTTTTGCCAACAGGGTTTACAGCCATCAGTGTGGCGAAATACGGCCCAGGGAACATGCGCAAATCCGTGCGCGATCTTGGCTGGTTCCTTCGCTACGTGGGCTACGCCTTAGTAGCCGGAGACCCAAGCATTCTTGCTGTTAATACACGCGGCTTAAGGGACCTGCTTGAAAAGGGTTGCTCCCTTCTGGCAACGAACGTGGCCCTCCAAGAAATGCGTGCAGCTTCTGCCGCCTTACTAAGAGATCGCCCTGAGGCCCGTCGTCTCACCATTGAATGCTTTGACGTTCTGCTCAAAGAGCTTGCGGTTCCAACACCTTCGACACGTCAGAAGTTAGGAAGTTCCGTACGCCAGGGTCTTCAACTCCCTGCGATCTATGCGTTGGCGTCCGAAACAGCTCAGCGTTTTGAAATGCGTTCCGGACTTTCCGGCGCTGAAAAAGCGGAGATTGTTCGCGCTGCCTACAGGCAAGTGTTCGAACGGGACATCGCTAAGGGTTACTCGCAAACCCCTTGTGAGGTGGAAGCCAGCCAGCTCGTGCAGGGCAAATTATCCATGCGCGAATTCATTCGCGCACTGGGGAAAAGCAAGGAGTACAGGACCCAGTTTTATGGCCGATTCGTCAACAGCAGAGTCGTAGAACTTGCTTATAGACATTTTCTTGGCCGCGGAATCAGTTCCCTCGAAGAATTTCGAAAGGCCTTCTCGATCGTTAGCAATCAAGGCCTCAATGGTCTTGTCGATGTCTTGATTAATGGTGCGGAGTACGCCCAAACCTTTGGAGAAGAAACTGTTCCTTACCTACGTGATCTCGGCGAAGAGGCTCAGGAAAGTGCCGGATGGGGTTCAAATCGCCGCCTATTTCGATTTAGCGCTCCTTTTGAATCGGCACCTCAATACATCACCCTTTATGCGGCCTATCGCCAACCTTTAGGAGACCAGCACGTCTACGGCGGTGGGAATGATCCAATCGGTAATCAATACGGAGCGATTTTCCCGTCAGCCACTGCATCCGTATCTACACGCCCAGCCCCCTTCGGATACGACACCCGACGGCTACTGGTGAGCAATGGCCTGACCCAACCGGGTCAAATGGACAGCCCCCAATTCCGCAGTAGCCGTCCTCGCCGACTTGGACCCAAGATTGTGCGTCTCCAACAGATCGCAACTGGAGGGAACTCGATCCCACGCCGAGCTGGACAACCCAGCATCCGAGGGACTGAGTCGAGTACACAAGCGGTGATTAAAGCTGTTTATGTTCAAGTTCTTGGAAATACCGGTTACGCCACCGAGAGAGTTGAAAGCGCCGAAAACAGACTTGAGAACGGTGATATCAATCTGCGTGAATTCATTCGCCTAGTTGCACGGTCGAGTCCATTCCGCCGTCGCTACTGGGAAGGTCTCTACATCACCAAGGCCATCGAAGTCATGCACCGGCGTCTGCTTGGCCGCCCCACATTTGGCCGCTGGGAAATCGATGCTCTATTCGACACCGCGGCGCGTCAGGGTTTCTATGGCCTGGTCGATGCTCTTATCAATAGTCCAGAGTTTTCAGAATGCTTCGGTGATGACACCGTTCCCTATGAACGCTTCATCACTCCAAAGGATCTCACCAGTCGACGTGCGCCGACATGGAAAGAGCAACTCAATCTTGAAGCCCAGATAGAGTTCAACCTAAGAACACGCCCTGAACTCAAATCAGGGAACAGCTTTAAGACTCCTGGTGACATAACCCCAAGGAATCTTCAATCCAAAGCGAACAGCTCGATTGAGAACTGGGTGCGATCGGAGCCACTGCGCAAATCTGATTCACGTGAATCGTCCATTGCACTGACCAAACCTGGCAGCACTACAGACAATCAAAAGCAACCCACTTGGGCAGCCAAAGTTAGTTTCAAAGGCTCAGCATCTCCAGAGGTGCCAGGTGCACGACTGAGTCGCGCTCTTGATAGTCAGGCCGGAGCAGGCTTTGCCAGCAAAATAGGGATCACGTCTTGGGTCGAGCTCAAACCTCCTTTTACTGAAGACGAATTAAAATATGCTGTCGAAGAGACCTACCGACAACTACTTAATTTCATCCCCTTTGAAGGGGAGAGGCTTACAAGTGCTGAGTCAAAACTACGCAACCTAGATATTAATTTGTCGGAATTCATAGAAGCCGTCGCAATGAGCGATACATTCCAACAAAGGCTCTCTCGAATCGCCCCCCTACGGGTTGCACCTGCCGCAAGTCTTGCTCTCCTTGGGCGAACGGCTATCCCATCAGAGGTCGCAGAATTTCTGAAAACACGAGCTGAAGAAGGTCAACGTCAGGCCATCACCAACCTGATGAAACGTCGCAACCCTTCAGATTGCAATCGGCTTCTCCAGGTCAAGCTCAGCTCTTTCTCCGGACGGACGCCCTTCAGCAGTTTGAAAAAGATGAGGGGAGAACAAATACTTGCCCCCACCCAGCTCACCACTGGTTCGCAACTTGAAGCGTTAGTTTTCCCCTCCTCTACAGAAAGCTCACGCTCCAAATTCAACTCAAAGAGAAGTCAACCCACCAGCAAGCAAACGTTTGTAGTTCCTATACAGGAAGGACAAAAGTCTGGCCTAGTAAATGCTCTTCAGACGAAAGATGCAAGTGGTTTCTCGCGTAGGGCTGGAATCTCCCCATCCATTCAACTTAAAGCTCCATTCACCGAAGACGAACTACAAATTGCGATTACCGAAACTTACAGACAACTCCTGAATCGCATCCCTCTCGATAATGAGCGCTTAGACACAGCCGAATCACAATTACGCAACATGGATGTGGACCTCTCAGGGTTTGTGCAATCCATAGCCATGAGTGAAGCCTTTCAAAACCGCTTATTCAGCATGTCTCCTCTCCGCGCAGCAGCGGCAGCCGGACTTGCTTTACTCGGTCGCGCAAGCACACCAGCAGAAGTCTCAGAGTTTTTAATTACCCGCGCACGCGATGGTCAACAACAAGCAACCCTTTACTTCCTCAACAAACGGAAACAAGAAGAAGCAAATGATGTTCCACAAATCAAGGGCATGACTACTTCGTCAGGACAAGACCAAGCCACAATCATTCGCACCTCAATGCTTTACAGAGGGAATGCAGGTCTTAACCCACCCATGGATTCACCCCTGTAAGTGCGGGCTTCATTCAAAGATCAAAGCCATAACTAAATAATAACGATCCACCTATTATCCCTTTTAGATGAATTGATTGCTTAGGCTGAAGAAATAAACATTTAACTCTTTGCGAACCAATCGCATGACGCACATATAACCTCACCGCAAGGAAAGATACAAGCTTTATTCCTTTTAAAGGAAGACTTATAAATCAATACGCTGGCGGATCTCCAAACGGGACGGCGAAAGGCCTTGAACAACTCAGAAAAACCTTTTACATTTCATATTTCTGAATAGAGAAATACCGTCCATAAATTTCTTAACGCCAGGAGCCCCGCAACCAGTTCGCCAGCAATGAAGATCTGTTACCGACTCAGAAGCGATTCTCGCTGTTGAAGGAGAATAAAGAGGCGAAAGTTGGATACGGCTCTTGCCACTTCTAACTTCTTCGAAAAAGGTCAACAGATACAACATCTGCACCCTTTTCGGCCTGGATTCAACGTCCAACCCCCAAGCAGCCCTTAAGCTGCTTACTGATCTCTTTGAGATCACCATATTCACCCCACATTCACCGGCATATCGGCCTCCTTCGGGCGGCCGCTTGTTTCGAGGTAGAACTGCATGAGCATCGTCTCCAACTCGATCATCAACGCGGACGCCGAAGCCCGCTATCTCAATCCTGGCGAATTGGACCAGATCAAGTCCTTTGTCAGTGGCGGACAACGCCGTTTGCGTGTCGCTCAGGTTCTCAGCGAGAGCCGTGAGCGCATCGTCAAAACAGCAGGTGGTCAGCTGTTCCAGAAACGTCCCGATGTCATTTCCCCTGGTGGAAATGCCTACGGCCAAGAAATGACCGCAACCTGTTTGCGAGACATGGATTACTACCTCCGTCTTGTCACCTACGGCGTCGTTGCTGGCGATGTCACACCGATCGAAGAGATTGGCGTGATTGGTGCCCGTGAGCTCTACCGCTCGCTTGGCACACCTCTTGAAGCCATGGCCGAGTCCGTGCGCGAAATGAAATCAGTTGCCATGAGTATCCTCACCGGCGCAGATGCCGAAGAGGCTGGCTTCTATTTCGATTACGTGATCGGCGCTCTCGCCTGAATCATCGGAATCACCAATCTTCCACGCCACTTCAACTGATCCATGCAAGACGCGATCACCAACGTTATCAACAAGTCTGACGTTCAAGGCCTGTATTTGGACACCACGTCCATGACCAGCCTTGAGCAGTATTTCACCAGTGGTGAACTGAGAGTCAAAGCTGCAGCAACGATTAGTGCCAACGCTTCTTCAATCATTAAAGAAGCTGTAGCCAAATCCCTGCTGTACTCGGACATCACCCGTCCAGGCGGCAACATGTACACCACGCGTCGCTATGCAGCTTGCATCCGCGACCTGGATTATTACCTGCGCTATTCCACCTACGCGATGCTCGCTGGTGACACCTCCATCCTTGATGAGCGTGTTCTGAACGGTCTTAAGGAGACCTACAACTCCTTGGGAGTGCCGATTGGCGCAACCGTCCAGGCCATCCAAGCCATGAAGGAAGTCACTGCTTCCCTGGTCGGCCCTGATGCTGGCAAGGAGATGGGTGTCTACTTCGACTACATCTGTTCTGGTCTTGGCAACTGATGCGTCTCTTCAAGGTCACAGCCTGCATCCCCTCACCTGAGAAGGTCCGTTCGCAGCGTGAGTTGCAGAACACCTTTTTCACCAAGTGGGTTCCCTACGAGAGCTGGTTTGCTGAACAACAGCGCATCCAGAAGCAAGGTGGCCGCATCATCAAAGTTGAACTTTGTACCGGTGGCCGTCAGGTCAACGTTGGAAATTAATTCCCAACGCGTTTCATTGCATCACTCCAACCCGGCCTAGGTCGGGTTTTTTGTTGTGTTGGCTTGGCAAAACGTTCAGAGGGCGGCTCAATAGAAGCCGGACTCTTCATCTCTTCATCTCTTGAGCGACACCAGCGTGACCTCCAGAAGGAGCCGACCCACGCGGAAGGGGGCTGTGAAAGGCCCTAAGGACTCAGCATCCAATCCGCGGGGACTCTGGCAACGGTTGTTACCTCTCGATTGGTCCCTTTGGCCAACAGAGGCGAGGCTCCTCCTGAGTCTCACAGCCATCTGGTGCGTTGCTGGATTATTGGTCTTGGCATCCGCCAGCTGGTGGGTTGCCGCCCGCGAACAGGGAGAAGGGGCTTACTACCTCAAGCGCCAACTGGTCTGGATGGTGGCTAGCTGGAGCCTGATGGCATTCGTTGCTTCCACAACGCTTAGACGTTGGCTCAAAATCGCTGGCCCTGGCCTATGGATCGGCTGCCTGATGGTGGGAGCCACCTTGGTGATGGGCACCACGGTGAATGGAGCAAGTCGCTGGCTGGTGATCGGTCCCATCCAGATCCAACCATCAGAGTTGGTGAAACCATTTGTCGTTCTTCAGGCTGCCAATCTCTTCTCCCATTGGAAGCGGAACGCACTCGATCAAAAACTGCTCTGGCTAGCAAGCTTCGCCATCCTCGTTCTGCTGATCCTCAAACAGCCGAATCTGAGTACCGCGGCACTGATCGGTCTGTTGATCTGGTTGATGGCCTTTTCAGCAGGGCTTCCCTTGCTTCAACTGTTTGGGACCGCACTAGCCGGAGGCATGCTCGGGGTCAGCAGCATTTTGATCAATGAATATCAACGCATCAGGGTGATCTCGTTTCTGAATCCTTGGAACGATCCCCAGGGTGATGGTTATCAACTTATTCAAAGCCTGCTGGCGATTGGATCAGGGGGGATTTTTGGCCAAGGATTCGGCCTATCAACCCAGAAACTGCAATATCTGCCCATCCAAAGCACAGATTTCATCTTCGCTGTCTACGCCGAAGAGTTTGGGTTCGTGGGGTCTGTGATGTTGCTGGTGTTTCTGATGCTGATGGGATTCTTGGGACTGCGTGTTGCTTTGCGCTGCCGAAGCAACCAGGCAAGGCTGACTGCCATTGGCTGTTCAACCCTTCTCGTTGGACAATCACTAATAAATATTGCAGTGGCCTCCGGGGCCATGCCCACAACAGGCCTCCCCCTCCCACTGGTCAGCTATGGAGGAAATTCGTTGCTCTCCAGCATGGTGATTATTGGCTTATTGATCCGATGCTCACTCGAGTCCACTGGCTTAATCGGTGGTCGCAGCCTCCGCGAGCAACAGCGTCGTGGATAAGGTGACCTTGAATTGAGCCCGGCCTCACCGGTACAACCATTTCCTCTTTCGAGCTGGCACTGTCAGACCTTGCCCGCAGCAGCGAGCAACTGCTCAACCATGCGCTGCAGCAGCCTGGTCCAATCACTGTGGCTCTTGTCTTTGCAGGAGGAGCCTTAACCAGCCTGGGGCCCTGTTCCCTGTCTTTGCTGCCGGTCACGCTCGCCTACCTAGCCGGATTCGAGAGCAAGCAGAAGCCTTGGCAACGCAGCCTGTCGTTTTGCGCTGGAATCGTTGGCGCCCTGGTTGTGCTGGGAAGCCTGAGTGGCTTGCTGGGCCGCATTTACGGTCAAGTGCCTGGTTTGGTCCCAACCGTTGTTGCGGTCTTGGCAGTGGTGATGGGACTCAATCTGCTCGGGGTGGTTCGCATCCCCCTCCCCGCCGGGCCAGACCCGATGCGTTGGACCAGCAAGGTGCCCGCTCCGCTAGCCCCGGTCGCAGCAGGGTTGGCATTTGGGCTCGCTGCTTCACCCTGCACAACACCCGTACTGGCCGTTCTACTGGGCTGGATTGCCAGCACAGGACGCCCGCTCCTCGGCGTGCTCATGCTGACAAGCTTCGGCATGGGTCAAGTGCTGCCTTTGCTGCTCGCAGGCAACTTGGCAGCCTCTCTGCCGCGGTTGCTGGCGTTGCGGCCTATCGGCCGGTGGGTTCCACCGATCAGTGGCGTAATCCTGCTGGCCACAGGCAGTCTCACCTTATTAGCGAGACTGACCTGATCCGATGGCTGCCCTTCGCCGACTCTTCGCCCTGATCTCGGATCTTCGTTTGGCGATCCTGCTTCTGCTGCTGATTGCAGGAGCAAGCGCCCTTGGAACCATTCTTCCGCAAAACGAAGCGCCTGATTTGTATCTCGAGCGTTTCAATGCCGACCCATGGCTCGGATTGATCAATGGCGAACAGATGTTGCAACTGCAGCTGGACAGCATCTATTCCAGCGTGTGGTTTTTAAGCCTTTTGGCTTGGCTGGGATTGGCCTTGATCTTGTGCAGCTGGCGTCGTCAATGGCCAGCACTGATCGCCACCACGCGCTGGATTGACTATCGCCAACCCAGGCAACTCAGCAAGTTGGCGTTAGCCGAATCGATTCGCTGTTCCGACGGTGAGTCGGCCTTAAACACGCTGACTTCGCAGCTCCAGAAGCAAGGCTGGCAGGTTCAGAGGCATGAGGATCGCCTGGCAGCGCGGCGCGGCGTGATTGGCAAGGTTGGCCCCTTATTGGTTCACACCGGCTTGGTGCTGCTGCTCATCGGGGCTGCATGGGGAGCATTGTCTGGAAACCGCTTGGAACGCTTCCTTGCACCTGGCCGAGCCCTTGATCTGCTTGACCCCTCTGGCAACAACCGGCTCTCGCTCACCCTCGAGCGCTTCGCGATTGAGCGTGATCCAGCGGGACGCACCGAACAATTCCGATCAACGCTGAGGCTTGATCCACCAGGAGGGCCTTCAGAGCAGCGCATGATCAGCGTGAATCATCCGCTCCGATATCGAGGCATGACTGTTTATCAAGCGGATTGGTCGCTGGCTGCGATCACCGTGCAGATCGGCAAGAGTCCTCAACTGCAATTACCCCTCCGTAGTTTTCCCGAACTCGGCGAACAAATTTGGGGTCTTGTGCTTCCCACACGCCCGGATGGATCCGAACCAGTGCTGATGAGCACGAGCAGTGAACAAGGCCCTGTTCAGGTGTTCGATGCAGACGGATCGCTACTTGGCAACCTGCGACCTGGCGGAGCATCCGCTGAAATCAAAGGACTTCCTCTAAGGGTGGCCGAGATCATGCCTGCCAGCGGACTCCTCCTCAAACGTGACCCTGGCGTGCCACTCGTTTATGCAGGTTTCGCGATCACATTGCTTGGCGGAGGCCTCAGCTTGATCGCAACCCGACAACTATGGGCCGTACTCGACCCGCCACCGTTTCAGCCATCTAACAGAAAGCTGCACATCGGCGGGCTTTGCAATCGAAATCTCGCTGGCTTGGCTGCTGAATTGCCAATCCTGATCAGCAGGGTTGACGGGTCCCGTGACTGACTCTCACGACCGTGTGAACGTTTCCACGAGGGTTGAAATCAGCTTCTAGCTGCATCCAAACAGGAGCACAGGCCGTCACCAAATCATCAAGAATTTTGTTCGCCACCTCTTCATGGGAGATCGAAGTGTTGCGAAAATGATTGATGTACAACTTGATCGCTTTCAGCTCGACCACTCGAGGTCCTGGCTGATAAATCAAGCGCAACACCGCGAAATCCGGATACCCCGAAAACGGGCAGAGGCACGTAAATTCCGGCAATTCGATCGATACCTCATAGGGGCGTCCGGGCCTTGGGTTGTCGAAACAGATCAACTCCGCATCTGCAATAGCCCTTTCGCCATATAGCGGAGTTTTGGTGAGCTCAGTGCCGGGGTTGCTCATAAAACGAGTGCGGAAAACTCCAGCGCACGACCCTAAAGCCAGTCCTCCACAAATGTTGAGCGGGGCCCAGAACTGCTTTATTTGGTATCAACGCGTACAACTCATCGGCCGGAATGCAGGCCTAATGGATAAAAGTTGGGAGCGCTAGCAATGGATCTCAGTCTGATTACCGAAGGACAAGCTTTCCGACTACAGCCTGAGAGCGTTCACGGCATGCTGTGGCTCCAGACTCATTTTGAGGAGTCCCATTGGGAGCTTCTCGCTGAGGGCCTTGCCACGGTGAGTCAGTCCAATGCCGATGAGCTCATTGAGGATGCCTCGAACGCCGGATTGAACCTTTCTCCTCTTCCGGTCCTGTCATCTCAGCTCAATTCCTGACACACTCAGGGGAGCGATTACTCAACAACTCATGAAAAAGGTCGAAGCCGTCATCCGTCCCTTCAAGCTTGAGGACGTCAAATTGGCTTTAGTTAATGCCGGAATCGTTGGCATGACCGTGAGCGAAGTGCGCGGCTTCGGTCGGCAGAAGGGGCAAGTAGAGCGATATCGCGGTTCAGAATTCACTGTTGAATTTCTGCAGAAGCTGAAAGTGGACGTTGTGATCGACGACGACCGCGTCGACGATGTGATTAACGCCATTGCGGAAGCAGCGAAAACAGGCGAGATCGGCGACGGCAAGATTTTTGTCTCATCTGTCGACACCGTCGTGCGCATTCGCACCGGAGATCGTGACAGCTCAGCTCTCTGATTTCAGCGTGTCCTGAACCACCTGCTGAACCTTTTCATCAGAGATCTGTTGTGGCGCAAGCTCGCTTAACCACAACATGTATTCGTGGTTGCCAGCAGGACCGGTAATCGGAGACCCCACAATTCCCTGGGCATTCCAGCCCAGGGAATGTGCAGCAGAGATCACTGATGCAATCGCATCCCTGTGAGCCAAACCATCTCTGACCACACCCCCTTTACCCACCCGATCGCGTCCTACCTCAAACTGAGGCTTCACCAACACCAATGCTTCGCTCCCCTGCGGTTGCAGCAAGGCACGAATCGCTGGAAGGACGAGTGCAAGGGAGATAAACGACACGTCTGCGACAGCCAGTGTGGGGAGGACGTCATCAGGCCCATAAAGCTCAGCTGCGCTCAGTCGACGCAAGTTGGTGCGCTCTCTAAGAACAACGCGTTCATCAATGCGCAAACTCCAGGCCGTCTGGCCATAGCCAACGTCAATGCCATAAACCCGACCGGCCCCGTGTTGCAGCAAACAATCGGTGAAGCCACCCGTCGAAATTCCACCATCAAGGCAGGTGCGCCCCTCCACCGAGACAGGAAATGCCTCCAGCGCTGCCAGCAACTTTTCACCCCCTCTTGAAACAAACCGAGGAGGCTGCTCCACGATCAATTCGAGATCGGGCAAAACCGTGTGACCTGGCTTGTCGAGCAGCTGGCCCCGACGGTCTCTGACCTTGCCAGCACGAATGAGCTGTTGTGCTTGCTGACGGGATGCCGCCAAGCCCAACGTCAGCATGTGGAGATCTAAACGCTGTTTACGAGCCATTTCGACATAAAAGCACCGTGAAACCGAAACAAATACCGGAGTTCCACCCGGAGTTCCACAGACCTCCCTGAAGATCTTCGCAAGCCGCACGCAGTCCGTGTCAGCCAACAACGTCTTCAACATCAAAAGCGGACGCCGCCCATCCCTTCGTGCCACGTTTTGTCGCAAGTCCAGCGAGGCGTCGAACCGCGTCCTCGAACTGCTCGCTCCAGGCTCATTCGTCACCCTCGATAACCACCCCACAGATCTTCCTCCCTTTCAAGTGATCGAATGTCGGGGCGGCCTGTGCTGGGTGCGTCAGCAAGCTTGGGGACAGAACGTTCAGTGGGAAGTTGAGCATCGCCGTCTCACCTCCGCTTAGCGCCACGCGCAATGTCCAAGCCTTCAGCGCCATACATTGGTTGAGTTGTCGCCACGCGCTGGCCCTTGATCGAGAGATACACCCTGCCCGAGATGGGCGAGATCTGGACAGACCGGGCCAAATACCAAAGTTGGCTGGATGTTGAGGTTGCGGCCTGTGAGGCCAACTGCAGGCTTGGTCGTGTTCCAAAGGACGCGATGCAAACGATCCGCGAACAGTCGGCGTTTGAACCCGAGCGGATCCTTGAGATCGAGGCCGAGGTCCGCCACGACGTCATCGCCTTCTTGACGAATGTGAATGAGCACGTTGGCGATGCTGGGCGTTACATCCACGTCGGCATGACGAGTAGCGACGTCCTTGATACAGGCCTGGCGCTGCAGTTGAAAGCCTCCGTCGCGCTCCTACGCCAGGAGTTGGCGAGCTTGGACGCCGCGATTACCAAACTGGCGAGTGAACACAAAGCCACCGTGATGATCGGCCGTTCTCACGCGATCCATGGCGAACCGATCACCTTTGGATTCAAGCTGGCTGGCTGGCTGGCCGAAACCCGCCGCAATCGTGAGCGCCTAGCTCGGCTAGAGGGTGATGTAGCCATAGGCCAGGTGAGCGGAGCGATGGGCACCTACGCCAATACAGATCCAGAGGTGGAAAAACTCACCTGCGAGATTCTTGGCCTCACTCCCGACACGGCGAGCACCCAGGTGATCTCCCGCGATCGCCATGCCGATTACGTGCAGATCCTCGCCCTGGTTGGCGCCTCGCTCGATCGCTTCGCCACAGAGATTCGCAACCTGCAGCGCACCGATGTTCTGGAGGTCGAAGAAAGCTTCGCCAAGGGACAGAAAGGCAGCTCGGCCATGCCCCATAAACGCAATCCGATTCGCAGCGAACGGATCAGCGGTTTAGCGCGAGTGCTGCGCAGCTACGTGGTGGCAGCCCTTGAAAACGTGGCTCTCTGGCACGAACGTGACATCAGCCACAGCTCAACAGAACGGATGATGCTGCCGGACTGCTCGGTGACCCTGCACTTCATGCTGCGCGAGATGACCGCCGTCATCTCTGGCCTCGGGGTTTACCCAGAGAACATGATCCGCAACATGAATGTCTACGGAGGCGTGGTCTTCAGCCAACGGGTCCTGCTCGCCCTCGTGGATGGGGGTATGACCCGGGAGAATGCCTACGAAGTTGTGCAGCGCAACGCCCACAGCGCTTGGAACACCAATGGTGGTGACTTCCGCGCCAACCTTCAAAGCGATCCCGAGGTGAGCAACAAGCTCAATGCAGACCAACTGGCTGAGTGTTTCAGTACCCAGCTGCACCAAGCCAACCTAGGGGTGGTCTGGGAGCGACTCGGCCTCTGAGTCAATGTTCTGGACTCCCTATGCCGACTGGATTTACGTGGTGGTTAGCGTGAGCGGGATGCTGCTCATCATCGTGCTGGTGCTACGCCCTGAAGCAAAGCCATGACCCAAACAACTAGGACGGAACACGACAGCATGGGGGCCGTCGAGGTGCCGGCTGAGGCCCTTTGGGGGGCACAGACTCAGCGATCTCTCCAGAACTTCGCCATCAGTGATGACCGCATTCCTGTTGATTTGATCCATGCTCTAGCGCAAATCAAACAGGCGGCAGCGATCGTGAACGCTCGCCTGGGGGTGTTGGATGACAACCGACGCGATCTGATCGTGAAAGTGGCGGCTGACATTGCCGAGGGGCGTCACGACGACCAGTTCCCTCTGAGGGTTTGGCAAACCGGTAGCGGCACCCAAACGAACATGAATGTCAATGAGGTGATCAGCAACCTCGTGTCGCAGAGCGAGGGGGAGCCATTAGGCAGCCATCAGCCTGTACACCCCAACGATCACGTCAACCGCTCTCAGTCGACCAACGACGCCTTCCCAGCGGCGATCCACATCGCTGCTGCCGCTGGCATCCAACACCGGCTGTTGCCGGAAGTCCAACGTCTCAGCGAGGCTTTTGCCTCCAAGAGTGAGGCCTGGCAAGACATCGTGAAGATTGGCCGCACCCACCTGCAGGATGCGGTGCCGCTCACCCTTGGCCAAGAAGCTTCGGCCTGGCGCGATCAACTCAGCAGTGCCAGGAACCGAATCGAAACATCACTGCAGGAGCTATTCCCGCTCCCGCTCGGCGGCACCGCCGTTGGAACGGGCCTAAATGCCCCGGAAGGATTCGCCGACCAGGCTGCGACTGAACTGGCGCGCCTGAGCGGCTTGCCCTTGGTCTCGGCTCCGAACAAATTTGCTGTGATGGCAAGCCATGACGGACTGGTGAATGCCATGGGCCAGCTGCGACTCCTCGCGGTGAGCTTGCTAAAGATCGCCAACGATCTCCGTCTGCTCGCCTGTGGCCCCCGCGCCGGCTTAGCGGAACTGCATTTGCCTGAAAACGAACCAGGCAGTTCGATCATGCCTGGCAAGGTAAACCCAACCCAGTGCGAAGCGATGGCCATGGTTTGCACCCAGGTGATCGGCCTCGATGCAGCCGTTGCGATGGCCGGGGCCGGCGGCCACCTGCAGATGAATGTCTACAAACCACTGATCGGCTTCAACCTGCTGCAGACGATCAAGTTGCTCACCGATGCCTGCCACTCCTTCAGGGTGGCCATGGTGGAAGGCATCGAACCCAATCGCAGTCGCATCCAACGCGACGTGGAGCAATCCCTGATGCTCGTCACTCCGCTGGCACCTGTGATCGGTTACGACAAGGCCAGTGCAATCGCTAAGTACGCCCACGAGCAGGGATCAAGCCTGCGCGATGCGGCCCTAGAGCTGGGCTATGTAAGTGCAGCGGAGTTCGACCAAATTATTGACCCTGCGGCCATGACAAACCCTTGACCCGCTCAGGCAGCCCGTTCAGTCGCTGGATTAAGACCGCTGGATTCGGCAGCCGCGGCCTTGAGCAGCTGGTCAGCCTCGGCAACCGGGAAACGATTAATCGCGTTTAAGGCCAAACGGGCGTTCTTGCGCAGCTGCTCACTAATCGCCTCGCAGTAGGGCACCTGGGCCAGTAAATCCACCGTGCGCCGCATGATCCGCACCACATCGCCTTCATCCAAAGAGGTGTTAGCAATCAGATCATTCCAGGTTGTCCCCTTGGCCCAAGCCTCCACCAATCCCATCAATTCAGGCTCCCACCAAGCTGGCACCACCACCTTGAAGCGCTCCTGAGCCCTTAGAAGCTCCCGACGGATCCCTGACAAATCATGCAGGGCCTCTTCCGCAAGAGGAGGCACCGGAAATGCGCTCCAAAGATCTGGGCGATTCACCTCCGTGCTGATCGCCTCAAACACTGCGGCCAGTTCTGCCGGAGGCAACTCATCGAGATGACCGCTCATCAGTGCCAGGCCTAGCCAGAGCTCGTTATCGCCACGAAGAGCGGCAACGGTGCGACCGATCTCCGTTGGTTCCAAGTCATCCAGGCAGCCAAAGTGCCGCAGGATCTCAATGAGCGCCAAAAATGTCTCCCAGTGCCGGTTCGAACGGTGATGGAGCAATTGCTGGCGCTCATGAATTTCATGCTCAAGATCTTCCATGCGTCGCCGGTGCTTCTTGAGTTGCTTGCGATCTCCCCAGCGATGCGCCGGATGCCCCTCCAGTTGATCTTCCAACTCCTGGACTAGGCGAACTTGAGACAACACTTCGCCAGCCAAGTCGTACTGAGCTGTGGTCATGTCATGACGACGTGCCATATGCGCCACCGCCAAAGCCAAAGGGCCACTGTCCTGATCTCCGTGACGGAGCTCACCGGAACGGCTGAGATCAGGCGACGTCACGCCATCAACTTGCAAACAGCTCAATTCCGCATGGAAACTCACGACCCCCTGACAGGGCAACAGGATCCAGACGTTGTCCAGCGTTAAGCAAAGCAGCAAGGGGAACTGCCCCGGGCCATCGCATTTCTCCACGATCACTGCAGGTGTTACGCCTCCACGCAGCCGAGGAGATTTAAGGCTTACCAACGTTCCAACGCTTGCGAACTGGAGGGCAATCGTCAGTTCGTGGGCCAGGGATTCTTCAGCCTGCTGCTGAAGAATCCTGAGCAGACGCCTCTCCTCGCGAAGATGGCCACGCTGTTTTTCGTATTCCTCAAAGTCTTCCCAAGGCACATCACCGGCCGTGCCTTGCAGTTGGGCCAGCTGCATCCGCAACTCACCCAAATGTTCTTCCTCCTCCACCAAATCCAAACTGGCGAGATATCGGCCAAAGCTGCGCTCCACCAGCTCTCTTGCCTTCGCTAAGTCATGACGCTGCAACAGGTTGAGCACCATGCCGTAGCTGGGGGTGAATTGACTCACCAACGGATCAGAAGGGCTCGTGGCCAACTGAGCTGCCTCACGCACCCCCTCAAATCGACTCTGAACGGTCACCACATAGCCCTGCGTGTCTAAGCCGCGACGGCCCGCGCGACCAGCCATTTGCAGGAATTCACTGGCCATTAAGGGGCGATGACCCCGTTCCGTGCGCTTCGAGAGCGATGCGATCACAGTGCTGCGCGCCGGCATATTGATCCCCGCCGCCAACGTTTCGGTGGCAAACACCACCTTCACCAACCCCTGCTGAAATAACTCCTCGATCAGCTCTTTCCAAGCAGGCAGCACTCCGGCGTGATGGGATGCAATCCCGCGCAGCAACGCATCCGCATGCAAGCCATCGCGCACAGCCTCAGGATTTGCGGCTGTATAAGCATCAAGCCGCTCGCGAATGATGACTTGCTCGGCGTCCGTGACTAAACACTGCACCCCAAGGTCGCGAACAGCCTTGTCACAACCACGGCGACTGAAGATGAAATAGATCGCGGGGAGCATCTCCCGTTGCGCCATTTGGGCCACAACAAAGCTGATGGGAGGTGCCTCCGGCTGAGGCGGCCTTGGCGAGCGACCTTTGCGTTTGTGCCCTTTTGGAGCACGCCAAACCTTGCAATTGGGATGAATTCCAGTCCCTTCTTCATTCAAAAGTGGATGGAGACCCTTGGCACTACAAAAACTGAACTGCAGGGGCACCGGACGAAAATCACTAAGCACCAAACGCGTCGGGCCGTGCACCTTCTCAATCCAATCGGTGAGTTGGCCCGCATTGGCAACGGTGGCGGATAACGCCACCAATTGGACTGAAGGTGGACAGTGGATGATCGATTCTTCCCAGACGGTGCCCCGCTGAGAATCATTCATGTAGTGGCACTCATCGAGCACGACCGACTCCACATCGGCAAGCGGATCGTCATGCTCATCCACTTCGGCATAGAGCATGTTGCGGAAGATCTCGGTGGTCATCACCACCACTCGAGCCTCACGGTTAACGCTCAGGTCACCCGTCATCAAGCCAACATTTTCTGTTCCAAACTGTTCGCGAAAATCGCGCAACTTTTGATTGGATAAGGCCTTAAGAGGCGTTGTGTAAAACACCTTTTGGCCATGGGCAATCGCCCGATGAATGGCGTACTCGCCTACCAGCGTCTTGCCAGATCCCGTGGGCGCACTCACCACAACGGAATGCCCTTGATTCAAGGCATCAATCGATTCCAACTGGAACCCATCCAAAGGGAATGGAAACAGCTGGGAAACATCCGGTGACACCATCGTTGGATCCTAGGGATTGCGCGAGCAGGGAGCAGCAAACTGAACAACATGAGCAACCCGTCTCAAGCACGTCGACGTCAACTCCGCACATGGAGGCCCAACCCTGATGGATCAGGGCTGCTTCCGGTCAATGCGACCGATCAAGGCGATGAAGCGCAGCGGTGTCTGGTGGATTTAGCCAGCAATGATTACCTCAATCTGGCTCAGCACCCAGAGCTCATCGCGGCAGCAACAGAAGAAATCAAGCGAAGCGGGGTGGGAGCCGGTGGGTCCCGGCTAGTGAGCGGTAGCCGCCCGGTGCATGACCAACTCGAACACCAGCTAGCGCAGTGGTTAAACCGAGATCGCGTTCTGCTCTACCCGAGCGGATTTCAAGCCAATCTTGCCGCCGTTCTTGCACTCGCCGACCGCCATACGCCAGTCCTGGCGGACCGGCTCTGCCATCACTCCTTACTCACAGGAGTGCAAGCCAGTGGTGCGCGGCTTCAGCGCTTTGCCCACAACGACCTCATCGATCTCAACGACAAGCTGAAGCGCTGCAGGGATCGGCACCCAGGGCACCAACCGCTGGTGATCACGGAAAGCCTGTTCAGCATGGAGGGCACCAGTCCCAACCTGAGCGCCATGGCAGAGCTCTGCTCCAGCCACGCTGCCAGACTCCTGGTTGATGAAGCCCATGCCCTGGGCGTCCTGGGAGAGGGGGGACGTGGTCTTAGCCATGCCCTTCCGCACAAGGCTGTGACCATGCTCAGTGGCACTTTTGGAAAGGCCTTTGGTAGTGGTGGAGCGTTTCTCGCCTGCGATGCAGACCTCGGCGACACCCTGCTCCAAACCAGTGGCGCCTTTCGCTACACCACGGCATTAGCACCATCCCTTGCCGCAGCGGCTCTCGCAGCATTAACGCTGATGCAACGCCATCCCTATTGGTCGGAAGAGCTCATAGCAACCAGCCAACATTGGCGCTCCGCTCTCGCTGCCGCTGGATGGACGCGTCCAGGCGGGACAGGTCCGATTCTCCCCCTGGTGATCGGTTCAGACCAAGCAGCTCTTGATCGCCAACAAAACCTTGAAGACGCTGGGTTATTGAGCATTGCCATCCGCCCCCCCACCGTTCCCGAAGGAACAGCCCGACTACGTCTGGTGGTGCGTCGGCTCCTTCCCGATGGGACATTGGACGCGCTGCTTCAATCCCTCTCTCGGAGCTGTTAGGTCCTGATGAAACAGGTCATCGCTATGCACGGCTGGAGCGGAGACAGCCATTCATGGGTGCCCTGGATCCGGCATTTCACGCATCACCATTGGTCTTGGCAAAGCGGTGAACGTGGTTATGGCAAGCGCCAGGAGCAGATGCCCTTTTGGCAAGACGATCAAGATCCAATAGAAGTGCAACGCCGCGTGGTGATTGCCCACTCCCTAGGCCCGCATCTGCTCCCGGATGCCGTGTTCACCAACGCCACCGATGTGGTGTTGCTGGCAAGTTTTTCCAGATTTGTGCCGCAAGGAGCCAAAGGTCGTGCTCTCAATACCGGCTTGAAGAGCATGCGCCGCTGCCTTGGTAGCGACGCTGAAGCCGAGATGCTCACAACCTTTTTGACGCGAGCGGCAGCACCATCGCCACCAGTCGGCCTCCCACGCGGCCCCATCCATGAGGGACTGTCGAGCGAGGGCCGTCAACGCTTAGCCGACGACTTAGATCGACTGATCGCAAGCGCAGAGTTACCGCTAGGGCTACAAGCAACAAGCAGAGTGCTGGTGGTAGAGGCAGAACAAGACGCAATCGTGGTGCCAGCCGCCAGACAAGAGCTGCGCGATGCAGTTCAGACCCGACTGCAACGTCCAGCAGAGCTCTGGTTAATGCCCGGTAGTGGGCATGCACTGTTGGTGCCAGATCTCTTGATGCGCATCCAGCGATGGCTTGATCAGCTCCCTGGCAAGCGATGAGCAACACCTGGGGGGCAAAGGTTCTACAAAGCTTCGATGGCGCAGCAACCCAATACAACCGGGCAGCCCATCTGCAAACGGCCATGGCCTGGCGACTAGCAGGGCACTGCCAGAGACTCCCCATTCCAGCAGGTCGATGGCTGGATCTCGGGAGTGGAACGGGATTGCTTGCCGATGCCATCGAACAACGGAACCCCGGCAGGGTGGTGGAACGCATCGATGGAAGCCCATCCATGCTGGCCCGCAGCTCCCGTCCAGACCACACTCAGCTGTTGGATTTAAATCAGCCCCTCCAATTCTGGGATGACGCTCCGACGTTGATCGCCTCAAGTTTCTGCCTGCACTGGTTGTCCGATCCCGGTACAAGACTGCAGCACTGGTTCGAGTGTCTGGCACCAGGTGGCTGGTTAATCGTGGCGCTGCCAGTTGAAGGCTGCTTCCCGCAGTGGCACGCAGCGGCCCGCCAAGCGGCAGTCCCCTGCTCGGCCCTGCCCTTCCCAACAACCAAAGCGTTGCTGGCCTCGATTCCCAAACAGCAGATCAGGCAACAACAGCAGCTCAACTTCAGCGAACAAGCCAGCCACATCACGGCTCTCTTGCGGCCGATGCAAACCATTGGCGCCGGCACCAGCACCCGCTCAGCTCTCAGCGTGAAGCAATGGCGTCAGCTCAGCGCCCACTGGCCTGAGCGATCTGCTGAAGGGCAAGTCAGATTGACCTGGTTGATCCAACTCCTGGTGATCGAGCGATGAACACGCCTCCCCTTCGGTTGGTGATTTGCGGAACTGACACGGATGTCGGAAAAACCATCGTGAGCGCCCTCTTTGTTCAAGGCTTAGAAGCCACCTATTGGAAGCCAGTCCAAAGCGGAACGGAAGGCGGTGGTGATCGTCAACGGGTGATCGATCTGCTGGAGCTTCCAAAGGAGCGCTGGCAACCAGAAGCTTATGCATTTCAGGCTCCTGTTTCACCGCACTGGGCTGCTGAACGAGAGGGGCGATGCATTGATCCCGAGCAGCTCCAGTTGCCAGCCATCGATGGACCCTTGGTGGTAGAGACCGCTGGAGGCTTGATGGTGCCACTCACACGCCACTGGCTGCAAATCCAACAGCTGGAACGCTGGCAGCTTCCAGTGGTGCTGGTAGCCCGCAGTGAGCTGGGCACCTTGAACCACACGCTTCTCAGCCTGGAAGCACTGAGAAGACGGAATATTCCGATCCTTGGGCTAGTGATGAATGGCCCTTCCCATGCCGACAATCCCCGCACCCTGAACGAACTCGGCGACGTCCCTTTGCTCTGCGAATTACCACCGTTAGAGCAACTGAATGCCGCGGCCCTTGCCAAGCAATGGCATGTTCAGAACGTGAAAGCTAAGGTCGAAACCGAGATCAATCGTTTATAGGCTTCGAGATGAATCGCCGTCAAACCGGAGTCGCTGTGGCTGTTGCCCTCCTTTGCGCAGGAATTTTGGTGTTATTCACTGATATTGAGGTTGGGATTGTGCGTTGGGTCAACTGTGGCCCGATCGCCACGGAATCAGAACAAAACAGTGAAGTGTGCCGCTGAGCTCAGCAGAGACGAATTCATCCACTGGCAGCTGTGACGACGACGTGCCTCAGAACCATCATCCCCACCTCTGGCCTCCGTTCACCCAGGTCTCGACAACGCCTCCGTTAGAGAGGGTGCTTCGAGGGGATGGTGCTCTTCTTTACCGCGATGAAGGACCTCCATTAATCGATGCGATTAGCAGCTGGTGGGTCACCTTGCATGGCCACGCCCACCCTCATGTCGCAGAAGCAATCGCTCGTCAGGCCGAGACCCTTGAGCAGGTCATTTTCGCTGAATTCACCCACCCTCAAGCAGAACGTCTCGCCGATCGCTTAGCAGCCAAAACCGGATTGGAGCGAGTCTTTTTCTCCGACAACGGCTCCACCGCCGTGGAGGTGGCACTCAAAATCGCCATTCAGTGGTGGCATAACAAAGGAGAGCCAAGACAGCAGATCATCGCTTTCGATGGCGCTTATCACGGAGATACGTTTGGAGCGATGGCCGTCGGAGCTCGCAGCCTTTTCAGTGAACCCTTTGACCCACTGTTGTTCCCGGTCGCCCGCATCCCATGGCCAGCGACTTGGTGGGACGACGATCACGTCGAACAGCATGAACAAACAGCACTGAACCAGCTCGAAGAAGCCCTCAAGACACCAACCGCTGCTGTGATCCTCGAGCCGCTTGTTCAAGGCGCCGGCGGAATGAGCATGGTGCGTCCAACCTTTCTTCAAGAAGTGGAAAAGCGCGTTCGCAACGCTGAAACCTTGTTGATCGCCGACGAAGTCCTTACTGGCTTTGGGCGTTGCGGCGATTTTTTAGCGAGCCAACGGGCAGGCGTCAAACCCGATCTCGTCGCGCTATCCAAAGGACTAACCGCTGGATTCCTTCCGATGGGAATCACCATGGCAAGCGGCGCCGTATTCGACGCCTTCGTTGGCAAGGATCCGAGCTTGACGCTTTGGCATGGCCACAGTTTCACCGCCAACCCCCTGGGTTGCGCGGCAGCGAACGCCAGTCTGGATCTACTCGAAGCAGAACCTGACAAGTACCTGGGGTTCGAAGCGAGGCATCGATCGCGCTTAGAGGTATTGGCACGCCACCCAGGAATCAGGCGTGTGCGCTTGACGGGGACCATCGCAGCCTTTGATCTCGTGGTCACCGACCAGGAGGGCTACCTGAACCCTGCAGGCAAAGTATTGCGCCGGCTGGCGAGAGAACGGGGTGTACTGGTAAGGCCTCTCGGCCAAGTGGTGTACCTGCTTCCACCGCTTTGCATCAGCGATGAGCAGCTCGATCACTGCTATTCCGTTCTCCAAGAAGCGCTCGACCTTCTGCAAAAACAAGCAACCAGCTGAGCCCTCAGGGACCCAGCCGCAGGGCCGCCTCGACGTCAGCTCGAGACAGTCCGTAGGGGAACACACAGGGGCGAGGCGCTTCATTTGGGCTCCAGATCACCGCGAGATCCGTTTGTTGCAGCCGGATCTCAGCCGTCCATCCCTGTTCCTGCCATGACCAGCCACACGGATCATCGTCTAGTCGCTGCGCTCCAAGCTGCTGGAGCCAAAGCTCAAGAGCCTGCAGCGAATGCTGATTCAAAGGAGTTTCTGCTGGAGGCATCGACACCATCAAGGACATCCCTAATCAACGGCTCCTCTGGAGTCTGCTCGGCCACCAGCCAACTGGGCTGAACCTGAAGCTCCATACCCCGACTCCAGGCCACCCCGACTCCCAGCAATAAACACAAAAGCAAGGCCCCGAGCAACATCAACAGCGATAACCACTCCCCTCCTGAGAGTGGTCGTCGCTCACCAATCGCCGTTGGAGAAGACATTGCAGGGGAAGGCAGCGGAGCATGCTGCTGTTGCCAGAGCTGATCCTGCTGGATTAATTGAGCGTCATAGAGCCGACGCAACGAGGGATCAGACAAATGGTCATAGGCCTCACGTAACAGCTGGAATTGGCGAGCTGCTTCCGAGGCCGGCAACGTCGTGGTGTCGGGATGAACTGACTTACTGAGACGTCGAAAGGCGCGGCGCAAGGTCTCGGGGTCGACTCCACGGCCTACTCCTAACCGTTCGTAATGGGTCGAGGCCGACATCACGTCCTGTTCGAACCGAATCACGAAGGTGCATTGTAGGAAGAGTCGCTGCCCTGGCAGCCATGCCAGAAGCAAATAGCTTTTCTGATGCCGGGCCTGACCTATGGCACTGCCTGGGCTGGCAGCCCAATGACACCCAGCTCTCTCAACTCAAAGAGCTGCAAGTCTTGCTGCGCGATTGGAACAGCAGGGTCAATCTCACCCGATTGGTGGAAAACGAAGAGTTCTGGATCGCCCAGGTCTTTGACAGTCTTTGGCCGCTCGAACATGAGCTAAGCACCCCAGATCTGACGCGTCGCTGCATCGATGTAGGCACTGGAGGCGGGTTTCCTGGTCTCGCAGTCGCCATCGCCCTCCCCGGTACCACTCTCACCCTTGTCGATTCAGTCGGCCGCAAAACTGCGGCAGTGGAAGCCATGGCAAACGCGCTTGGGCTAGGCAATCGCGTGGACGTCCGCACCGAGCGCATTGAGATCACTGGTCAGGAGCGGTCCTGTCGTGGGACGTTCGATTTGGCGATGGCCAGAGCCGTGGCCACACCCCCCGTCGTGGCGGAGTATCTCGTTCCCCTTCTGGCCGATCAAGGCCAGGCTCTGCTCTATCGCGGCCACTGGAGTCACGACGACGAAGCCAACCTGAAACGAGCCTTGGTTCCTCTTAAAGCCAAACTTGCGGACTGCAAGCAGATCAACCTGCCGGCTGGCCGGGGGTTGCGCACCTTGGTTCGCATTGAACCCTTGGCACCCTGCCCCAAGAGCTATCCCCGACCCGTTGGTCTACCCAGCCGTCTTCCCCTTGGTGATCAGGCAGACGACAAACGTTCCTGAGGAACGCCACCTACCCGTTCCTTTAAACCCCTCAGCAAGCCTGGGATCGTTTCAGACCAGGGACTTTGGTTCAAAACATTGCGAAGGTCTGTCTCGCTGATCTCCTGATCCAGGGCATCGGCATTGGCACCAGGGGCCCAATGTCCTGCATGACCAAGAATTCCATAACGCGCCCTGGCATACCCCTCGAGGTCCCAAGCCTCAATCAAATTGTGGAGCCAGAGCAAAACGGGAAGATTGATACCTCCAGGAGTGTCTTTCCAATGGGGCAACCCTTCACGCCAGGTCATCAGCCAAGGCTCACCAAGGGCCTTTAGAGCTTGCGTCTGCAACCGATCTTGAATCGGGGCGATGAGCGCGCCAGCTGTATCGAGTTGACGCACAGCTTCGAGATGAAGATCGAGGTCACTTGGCCTGGATGCACCAACACTGATGGTGTGAACGCGTGGATCACGCAGGCAAAACAGATCGTTAAACACGATCGGGTGAAGGGGGGCGCAGAGCTGTTTCAACAGCAGCGAAGGGGTATGCAGATGGCCACCTTTATCGGTGGGACTAATGATGAACACACCCATGTCATGGCGTTGGGCTGCGACCAACGCTGGTTCGTTGTCTTGCCGGATGTAGTACCAATGCAAATTCACATAATCGAAGGCATCAGAGTTGATCGCAGCTTCGATGACACTGGTTTCACCATGGGTCGAGAAGCCCACATGGTCGATACGGCCCTCTCGCTGCCAGCGGCGCACCACCTCCATACAGCCGCCTGGTCGCAGCGTTTGCTCCAAATGATCCAACCTGTTGATCCCATGAATCGCCAGCAACTCGATTCGCTGAACGTTTAAACGCTCCAGACTCAGTTCGAGCTCGGCTTCAAACAGCGCCGGGTCATCCCGGGGGGGCACCTTGGTTTGAAGGATGCGATCTGGATCAGGCGAATGGGGGAGAGCCCAGCCAAGTTGCCGCTCAGAGCTGCCGTAATGACGCGCTGTTTCCAGATGGTGAAACCCAAGCTCCACCGCACGGTGAAGAGTGTTTTCCACCGTGTGTTGAGCCTCCTGAGTAATCACGTCAGCCTCAAGATCCGACCAACTTTGCTGAAACCTCATTCCCCCTAGGGAAAGAACAGGCATGGCCAGCTCTGTGCGACCAAAGCGTCGTGTTGGCAAAGCCTGGGAAGCGATTGATGCCATCGCAGTTCAGTGTTGCGGCTGCCGAGGAAGAATCCGTCGTGGGCGAGCAGGTGAGGGCAAACCGAGTGGAAGAAGCTCCTGAGAATCAAGCTGATCTTGTAGTCCCTTGAGGTCATCAAAGGCAACCCAGTGAATGCAATCCACAGGGCAAGTTTCTATCGCCTCTTGAATCCGCTCAGAACTGTCCCCGTCCTGGCGAATCGCTCGGGAGCGCCCCAAATTGGGCTCGATAATGAAGGTATTGCAGGCCACATGAGCGCAGTATCTGCAACCAATACAGACAGCCTCATCAACCCAGACAGCTTTTTCAGAGAGGGCACCACCCAGAACGGGTTCCATGCCAGTGGATTGAGAATCCTCAAGAGAGGAAGCGCTATAGGCAACAGCGGGATTACCGAGCGAGTCGTTCACGAATTGATCCCTAGCCCGCTGCGAATCAGGCATCCCAACGGGTCACGACAAGTTCAATCGATCCATCCTGGCAATCACGCTGCTCGGCAACCTCAAAGCCCTCAGTGAGGGAAGCCTTCAACACCGTGTTGAGGGCGTAGCGCTGCGTCAGGCGGGACAAGAATCGTTCGATCGGCATGGACTGGCGCCACAAATCCAGGTCGGTCACAAACTCATAGGCACCATTGGCTTCATTCCAAACGAAACCGAAATCAGCAGAGTCCTGAAGGGTGACTGCCAATTCAGCTTCTACGGTTTGGCCGCGATAACCACGGACAGGATGGCCTCCCTGTTTGGGCTCGTAACCAAGGTCCTCAAGGGCGGAGACCAAGGGCTCACGCTGGCGAAGTTCCGTTTTGACAGTACTGAAATGGGACATCAGGAGGGCTCGACGAACTGTGACTGGGACTGGGTTTGGGTTGTGACGTAGGCATCAGACGTTGGCTGACGGCGTTCCACCGTGCCTAAGGCTGATTCCAACCGTTCCGTCAATTGCAGACAAGCGTCACCTTCAACGCCTTCCACTTGTTCCTCGACGCGGCCGTCAGGACGAATTCGGAAACGAAGCGTGCGCTCAGGCATGCACCACACCCAACAATGAACAGATGTTAAAGGTGAGAACGCGAATCCGAGGGAGGCTCGTGTTAGTTCGTCCTATCAGCTGAACAATCCCTCATCCATCAAAGTTTGGAGTCGATCCAAAACATCAGGGGATTCCATCTGCTCAAGAGCCGTGCGGGCTTCATCGCGAACAGACCTCTCGCCATCTTGCAAAAGCGCACGCACAAAGACCTCAATCACCTCGAGGCGACGGGGTTCAACAAGATGCTCAAGCAGGCGGTCGAGAGCCCAGATGCAATTGCTTCGCACCACAGATTCACTGTCGATTCGCAAGCTAATCAGCAACTGGCCAGCCGCCGGATCTGCCTTTGCCGCAGAGGTCACGCCAGCCTCAGCAAGAGAAACCGACGCCCACAAGCGCACAGCCGCCACATCGGTCTGCAAAGCGCGAATCAAGGGATTCAGCACGGGTGCATCGGGATAATTCCCAAGACTCCAGGCCGTGGCTTTCCGCACATAGGCATTGCTGTCCTCTTGCAGCAATTTCAGGAGGGGTCCCACAGCAGGGGGGGATGGATTCCGACCGAGGGCGTAGACGGCGCTCATGCGCACAACGGGGCACACCTCGTGCAAGAGAGGCAGCAGCAGCGGAACCGAACGGGGATCTCGATGTTCACAAAACACGCGCAACCCTTGGAGCCGCTGGTCATGCCCTTGCTGCAGCCAATTCAGAGCCTCATCACACTGACGAATGGCCCCAAGGGCATCCTGCTCAGGATCGTCGAGATCGATTTCTTCGAGGGGATCACCCACCTGTTCAGCTTCGAGCTCACGGGCGAGCACATCCGGATCGATGGCCAGATTGGCCACACGTGATTCACGATCCAGGGACGGGCGATCGGTCATGGCATTGATCGTAGAAGCATCAGGTCAACTGACCGGAGCTGGCGCAAGCATGTCACCAGGCAACCAGATGCGTGCACTCACCGCAAACAGAGCGAGGCCAAATAAAGCCACGATCAGAACGGGAAGAATGGTGCTGCGAAAAAAACTCACGGTTCTAGTTTTCAATCCATTGTGAAGGGTCACTAAACGGCAAGACGCGAATGCCGCCCTCGCAAAAGGAGAGAGAGGGACACAACCGTAAGGATTAAACCGGACCAACCTGCTGCTTGCTGGTGCAGAAGGAATGCACCCGAGCCAAGCAGCGCCCCAAACAGAACACAACTACTCAGCACAAACCGAGTAAGGAGATCTCGCAGCGATTCAGATGCCTCCACCTCACAGCGCCGCCGCCAACGACTCCAGCCAGGCCCTGGGGGCTGAACGCGCTGCACGAACCGCTCAAGCACCTCCGCTGACTCCGGGGGAGTTATCAACATCACCACCACCCAAACCACTGCCGTGATGGCAGTGGTGACCATCAACCTGAGCCCGTAGTCCGAAATTTGAAGAACGGGAATCACAGACGTGGCCAAGCCAACAAAAAATCCACACACCATCGATGACAGCTCTGCAGCCGCATTAATTCGCCACCAGAACCAACGCAAGACCAGGACCACACCAGGCCCTGTACCGATCGCGATCACAAGTCGGAACACGGTACCGATGCTGTCACTAATCAAAGCCGTTAACACCCCTAACACCAACAAAAGAACGCTGGTGGCCTGTCCAACCAAAAGCAGCTCTTTCTGCGAAGCATCAGGCCTCACAAAACGCTGATAGAGGTCATGGGTGAGATAGCTCGCACCCCAGTTCACAGAGGTGCTGACCGTGCTCATAAAGGCAGCTACTAAGGAAACCACCACCAGACCAAGAACCACAGGCGGGAGGTAGGCCACCGCCAGAGCCGGATAACTCAACTCCCAATCAGCCTGATCGGGCAACAACACCAGAGCCGCTAGGGCCACCAAAACCCACAACCAGCTGCGCAGCAGGTAATTCACCACAAGAAACACCCAGCCAGCCAACCGCGCCTGACGCTCATCACGGGTGGCAAGCATCCGTTGAATGAATTCACCCCCTCCATCACTGCGCCGAAAACTCCACCACTGCACCGTGAGGTAGGCCAAGAAGGTGGAAGCACTGATGCCAGCTCCTCCAATCCAATCGAATCCAGAGTCAGTCCAGCGCCAAGGGACAAGCGACAACACCTCGGGACGACCCAAATCGTTGAGGCTGGCAAGCAGAGCATCCATCCCGCCAGCGGCATGGATGGCAGCCCAAGCCACAGCCAGAGCCCCCACCATCGCCAAAATCAATTGCACAAAATCAGTGATCACAACGGCCCAAAGGCCACCGGCCGCCGTGTACACAAGAACCAAAACAGCCACAATCGCCAACAACAGCACCGTGTCGGGAAGACCGCCGAGTGCTGGCAAGGGCTGATCGGACACAATCCCTAGCGCTTGCACCACCTTTCGCATGGCCAAGAACGCATAGCCGATGCCGATGCAATTGATCGGAAGGGCCAGCAAAAAGGCTTTCGTGCCTCGCAGCCAAGCCGCTGTGGCTCCTCCGTAGCGGAGTTCTGTAAAAGCAGCGTCTGTCATCACGCCGCTGCGCCGCCAAAGGGGCGCAAATATCACAGCCATCGCCACATGAGCAAGACCGAACCCCCACCACTCCCAATTCGCTGCCAGGCCTCTGGTGCCGACCAAGCCCGCCACATATAAGGGTGTATCGATGGAGAAGGTGGTGGCGGCCATCGAAGCGCCTGCCAACCAACCGCTCAGGCTGCGTCCAGCAACGAAATAATCCTCTTCCCCCTGATTGCGTCGAGCTAGCCAAAGCCCGAGAAACAAAGTGCCGATTAAATAAAAGACCAGCAAAAACCAGTCAATCGGTGCCATCGGATCCAATCAAGTCTGCTTTCGCAGTCTCCTCTAAGACCGTCGATTGCGACGCAATTGTCCACAAGCTGCATCCTGATCCAAGCCGCGGCTAGCTCGCAAACTCACAGCAACACCACGACGCTCCAGAACGCGCCGAAAACTCTCAATCCTCTGCGCTGTAGGTCGCTGAAACTCCTCTTCCTCAATGGGGTTGTAGGCAATCAGATTCACGTGGCTCTGAAAGCCACCCACCCGATCAGCGAGTTCGGCTGCGTGGTGCGGATGATCATTGACCCCACCCAGCAGGATGTACTCAAAACTCACCCGCCGACCCGTCTTTTGGAGGTAGTAACGACAATCATCCAGAAGTGCGTCGTAGGGATAGGTCTTCGCCGTAGGAATCAACTCCTCTCTCAACGCTTGATTCGGCGCATGAAGGCTTACAGCCAAGGTGAACTGAGCCCGCCCCAACTGTTTGAGCGCTAAGTCAGCAAGCCGAGGAAGGGTATGCGGCACTCCAACGGTGCTCACTGTGATCCGACGTTGGCCAATGCCCAGATCGTCATTGATGCAGCGAATGGACTCGAGCACAGCCTCAATGTTGAGCAAAGGCTCACCCATACCCATAAACACCACATGAGAGGGACGACGCTCCATCACCTCTCGAATACTGAGCACCTGGGCAACAATTTCATGGCCGGCTAGGGAGCGTTGCAACCCTCCTTTACCAGTGGCGCAAAAACGACAGGCCATCGGGCATCCGACCTGGCTTGATACACAGACCGTGAGGCGTTGATCGGTAGGGATACCAACCGTTTCCAAGGTTTCGCCGTCCTCGGTGCCCAACAGCAATTTGGTGGTGGCATCAGCTGCCACCCGTCGCTCTTGCTCATGCAAACGCCCTACCGACACCCCCTCCTCTTGAAGGGATGCACGCCAAGCCTTGGGAAGCACCGTGATCGCTTGAAGATCCCGAGCCCCTTTGGCGTAAAGCCAATCATGGAGTTGCCGGCCTCGAAATGCGGGCTGGCCCTGGGCAACAGCCCACTCTTCCAGCTCGGACTGGCTTCGACCGAGAAGCGCGCTGATCACCAGATCAACAAGCCGTGACCGATTTTGAACTCCACAACCAAAAGGGCAATGAAGCCGAGCATGGCGGCACGACCGTTGAGCTTTTCAGTGTGGGTATGGAACCCAAAACGGGGAAGTGTCCGCTTTGGGATCAAGGAGGGCTCAATCATGAGCGACACCTGCAAGGAGCAACAGTTTGAAGCGGCAAGCACCGCTCATGCGAAGGAAAGCGAAGAATTATTCATCGCTTAGGAGACCTTGCTCCTGCAGATTCTCCACAGCAGCTGGGTCAAGAACCTGCTCTTCTGCAAGCTCGTTATCGGCATCTGGACGGGCAAAGGCAGCAAAATTGCTGGCCTCAGCCTCAATGCCATGGCGGCTGCGGGTGGCCTCTAGGTCTGCGGCGCTGGGATCGTCCAGCAAAGCCGTTGATTTAGCGGCAGGAGCTGCCGGCATATCAACGGTGTAATCAGGGCGAAGATTCTGCATACGGCGATAACCGGCAGGATCTTCCGAGAGGATATCGGGATGAGGACCTGCTTCCGCTCTTAACTCCTCTTCAAAACCGCTGAAGCCTGTACCTGCAGGAATCAAGCGACCGATGATCACGTTTTCCTTGAGACCACGTAACCAATCGCTCTTGCCCTCAATCGCTGCTTCAGTAAGCACACGCGTGGTTTCTTGGAAGGAAGCCGCAGAGATGAAGCTATCGGTATTGAGCGATGCCTTAGTAATACCAAGCAAAACCGGTGTGAATTCGGCAGGCGCTCCACCCGTGATCGACATCGCCTGATTGGTATTTTCCACCTGGCGGAGTTCGATCAACTCTCCGGGGAGAAGCGTGGTATCCCCAGCATCCTCGATCCGAACTTTGCTGGTCATCTGGCGAACAATCACCTCAATGTGCTTGTCGTGAATCGACACTCCCTGCGACTTGTAGACGTTCTGGACTTCGGTCACAAGGCGATGCTGAAGCTTGGCAATCGCTTCCTGAGCAGCGTCCATTAACGGCTTACGGCTGCGCAGGTCCTCAAAGAAGCACTCAAGCAACTCATGGGGGTTGATTGGACCGTCAGTCAGAAGTTCGCCGGCGTTCACCTGCTGGCTATCACTCACCATCACGTTCCGACCAAGAAGGATCGGGTATTCAGCGATCGCATCGTCGGATTCGATCACGGTCACCGTGGTGAACTCATCATCTTCTCCCTGTTTGATTTCAACGGTTCCTGGCTTTTTGCAAAGGATCGAAGACTCACGGGGACGCCTCGCCTCAAGTAACTCCTCAATACGAGGTAGACCCTGAACAATGTCACCGGTTTTCTGACGTTCAAAGACCAGAAGGGCCAAGCCATCACCGCGCTGGACAAGATCTCCATCGCCAACATGCAACAGCGAGTCGGGCGAAATCATGTAAGGACGCCCCAAACGCATGGTGACGGAACTAGCACTCACCTGCTCCACTTCGCCACAGCAATCTGAGGGCTGCCCCTTAGCAAGCTCTTCACCATCCACCAAGCGCTGTCCCACGGTGACGACGGGGGCCCCAGAGGTCTTGATGGTGATCGTGTCCTCAGGCCTTTCAACGATCAAACGTCGGACGGGCTCCTCTTCTGTGGCTTCTGGCATCTCAGCGACACCAGGCTGCTTGCAAAGAATCTGCGTGGTTGCAACCAAATCACCCGCCTTAATGGACTGTCCGTCTTCCACCTGGAGTTCAGTGTGAGTGGAGCCATGGCTGGAGTCGGAAATGGTGTCACGACGCACCAAAATGCTTTCCAGAATCACGAGCTGGAGACGCTCAAGCGTTTTGGCCCTCTTATCGGGAATCGCTTCCACATCCACAGTCATCTGTGGAGTGGTGTCAAACGTTTCCAAAATCAATTGAGTTCGCAGCAACTCCACCCCTTCAACCGATTTAACCAACTCGTTGTCTTTAAAGGCCAAACGTTGCGTCGCTTTGATCCCGAGATGGGGTCCATTCGGCTGCTTGACATGACCCAAATCAGGAAGCTGGGCCTCATTGGGGATGGTGTATTCCTCCACAGGACGGAGCAATAGGCCAGTGCCCTCAGGGGTTTCAACTGCCTGAACAAACACCATGGCATCGGAACTGATGCCCTTGGCGATCGCTTCGCCTGGATTCACCATGACGCCATCGCCCTGGAAACGCTCGAGCGCTTTCTTCTCTGTACAGAGATGAAAACTGCCGCTGCGAACAATAATTTCGCGAAGAATATCGTTCTTCTGAGTCACACTCACGATGCCTGCGGTCTGGCTGAAAATGTCCTTCACCACTTCGGTGCCGGCTTCAATCCATTGACCGTCAGTAATCATCAGCAAAGAAATATCTTTGTTGATTTCATGCGTTTCCTGAGGGATCCACAACAAGGTGCCTCCCTTATTGACCTCATAACCATTTTTGGCAGAACGAGCTTTCTTAATTGCAAGTCCCGGTGCAAATTTGACCAATCCACCGGTTTGTGTCCGGAAGCGATCATCTGAAAGCTCGGCTACAACTTCTGCATTGCCTATTTTGCTTCCAGGAATGGTGTTGAGGCGATAACGCGTTCCATCCTTGGCTTCCAGATTCCAGATCTCACCAGCGTGGGTTGATTCGCCGAGAAGCTTGAAATCGCGAAGCGTCATTGACGTAGTAACGATCTGCACCTCACGCGAATCACCCAAGGCTTCGCGCAAGCGAATTGCACCGCCATATTCACTGGCCTGACTGGCTTCAGCCAACACTTGAGCCTCGATGACGGAGCTACCAGACGAGACCACAGGGCGTGCGTTTGGCGGCAAGTTGTACACATCACCAGCAAGAACCCACATCCGGCCCAGCCGCTGGGCTTTGTGAGTGATGTTGCCCTGCCTATCAGTCACCTCGCGGGGCTGAATGGTGGGGTCATAGCTGACCTGACCAGCCAGGTCGCAAATCACATCTTTAGTTGCTTTCTCGACGCTCTTCTGTACGGCACCAGCCGCAATTGTTGCAACTGTCACGTCAGAGGCGATCTTCTGACCGTCATCGACAAACAGAAGCGAACCATTGGTGATTTCGATCTTCTGTGCCTTACCACTTCCGCTGGGCTTAATCGTGAGCGAGAAGTCCACATCGGACTGCTGTGCATTCACACCATGGGGTGTGCGATAAGGACGAACTCTTGCTTTCGATCCAAATTCAACGGTGCCTTCCAATTTTGAGCGCACCACGCCACTCTCAGCCGTTGACACACCACCGGTGTGGAACGTTCTCATGGTGAGCTGGGTACCAGGCTCGCCAATGGATTGAGCGGCGATGATTCCAACCGCTTCGCCCAAATCAACCAAGTGATTATGGGCAAGAGCCCAGCCGTAGCACTTGCGGCATACGGAACGATTGGCTTCACAGGTGAGCGGGGAACGAACGCTCAGCGCGGAGACACCGGCAGCTTCAAAGCGTTTTGAGAGGGGTGGATCGATTTCGGTGTTGCGCTCAACGATGACCTCACCATCAGCTCCAAGCACCTGATCAGCGGTCAATCGTCCGACCAGGCGATTGCCAAAACGACCGTCCTCTGCCTTAACCATGATCGAACGCATGGTGCCGCAGTCGTCCTCACGAACAATCACGTCTTGGGCGACGTCCACCAAACGGCGGGTGAGGTAACCGGAGTCAGCCGTACGCAGCGCCGTATCCACCAATCCCTTACGGGCTCCATAGGAGGAGATCACGTACTCCGTGACCGTGAGTCCCTCTCGGAAATTGGTGCGGATCGGAAGGTCAATGATCTCCCCCTGAGGGTTCGCCATCAGACCGCGCATGCCCACCAGCTGCCGGACTTGGGACATATTGCCCCGAGCCCCAGAGTTGGCCATCATCCAAACCGAGTTGAGCGGATCGTTGTCGTTGAAGTTCTTTTTGACAGCATCAACTAAACGCTCGTTGGTCTCAGTCCAGGTGTCGATCACCTTGGTGTGACGCTCAACCTCTGTGATGACACCGAGCCGGTAGGACTCCTCAGTCTCCGTAATCAGCTCTTCAGCCTGAGCGAGCAGATCTTTCTTTGCAGCGGGAACCTTGAGGTCGTTCACCGAAATTGAAACGGCAGCCTGGGTGGCGTACTTGAAGCCCAGATCCTTAAGTTGATCCGCCATCGACGCGGTAGCAGCCGTTCCGTGATTCTTAAAGGCCCATGCAACAAGGTCCTTCAGGGCCTTCTTATCAACAACTCGGTTGCGGAAAGGAGGCGGAGTTTTGGCTAGTGCTCGAGATTTGGCATGAGCAGCTGCTGCTGCCTTAGCAGCCTTGGCGGCTTTAGCAGACTTGCGGGATTTGGAGGGAGTAGAGGTCATGACAGCGCTTGAAACAGAAGGAAAGGGAAGGCTTTATGAGAGGGGCTTCAGGTGGCTGCCACCGCGTCGATGATCGTGTGATTCATCACCACACGTCCAACGGTCGTCAGGATGTAACGGCTAATCAGAGCGCCATCTTCGTCAAAGCGGTCACGGCGATAGGTCCATTGTTCAAAACGAGTGCCGTCGCTGAGGGTCTCGCTTTTGATCGGCTCTTCACGCTCATCTTCATCCTCAACCTCACCGTTAAAACGAACCCAAACCCAATCATGCAAGGTGATTCGGTTGTCTTCAAAAGCATGAATCACATCTTCCAGGCTGGAGTATGTGCGGGAGCGATCACCAAATTCAATGGGATGCATGTGGGGCTGCAGAGCCGTTAGGTAATAAGAACCCAGCACCATGTCTTGGGATGGCGTGATGATCGGATCACCCGTGGCTGGAGACAGAATGTTGTTGCTCGCCAACATCAACATGCGCGCTTCCGTTTGTGCCTCGATAGCGAGTGGCACGTGAACGGCCATCTGGTCTCCGTCAAAGTCAGCGTTGAACGCTGGACAAACGAGGGGGTGAAGTTGGATCGCTCGGCCATCAACCAGCTTGGGTTCAAAAGCTTGAATCCCTAGACGGTGGAGTGTGGGGGCGCGATTCAGCATGATTGGGTGACCATCGATCACCTCCTGCAAGACCTGCATCACTTCATCATCGGCGCGCTGAATCAGCTTTTTCGCTGCCTTGATGTTGTTAACGATGTTTTGACGAATCAGGCGATGAATCACAAACGGCTGGAAGAGCTCGATTGCCATCTCCTTAGGCAAACCGCACTGGTGCATCTTCAGCTTGGGTCCCACCACGATGACGGAACGACCGGAGTAATCAACACGCTTGCCAAGCAAGTTTTGGCGGAAACGACCCTGCTTGCCTTCAATAATGTCGCTCAGTGACTTAAGCGGACGATTATTAGCTCCAACAACAGTTCGACCACGTCGGCCGTTGTCGATTAGGGCATCAACCGCTTCTTGCAGCATCCGCTTTTCATTGCGAACAATGATTTCAGGAGCAAGAATTTCCTGAAGGCGGGCGAGACGGTTATTGCGATTGATAACCCGTCGGTAGAGGTCGTTAAGGTCAGAGGTCGCAAAACGACCACCATCCAGCTGCACCATTGGGCGCAGATCTGGTGGAATGACAGGGATGGCATCCAACACCATCCATTCAGGGCGGGCGTTGGTGGCTATGAAGTTATCAATCACCCGCAGGCGCTTAATCAACTTGGCGCGTTTCTGCCCCTTACTACCAGCAATCTCCTCACGTAATTGTTCAGCAACAGCATTGAGTTGGAGATCCTCAAGCAGCTGCTTCAGCGCCTCGGCACCAATTCCAACGACGGGTTCATTTTCAATTTCTGAATCTTCTGCATAAATCTCGTCTTCAATTTCAAGCCACTCATCTTCCGTGAGCAATTGCTTGTACTTCAGGTCTTTGTGATCACCCGCATCCAGAACCACATAACAGTTGAAATAAACAATCTGCTCAACATCCCGCAGGGGCATATCCAAAAGGATGGCCACATAACTGGGAATCCCTTTCAGGTACCAAACATGGGAGACGGGCGCCGCCAACTTGATAAAGCCCATGCGGTGACGTCGCACCCGACTCTCTGTGACCTCAACACCACAGCGCTCACAAACGATGCCGCGGTGACGGACTCGCTTGTACTTACCGCAATGGCACTCCCAATCCTTAGAGGGACCAAAGATCTTTTCGCAGAACAAGCCGTCCATCTCCGGCTTGAGCGTGCGGTAGTTGATGGTTTCAGGCTTGGTCACTTCTCCAACCACCTGTCCATTCGGCAAGGTGCGCTGACCCCACTCCATGACCCGATCGGGTGATGCGAGTGTGATCTTGACGTAGTCGAAGTGGTTCTCTGTACGCAGATTGCTGTTGGTCATTGGCGTTTAAGAAAGAAGGCGGTTGTGTCGTTTCGTTCGTTGATCCGTCAGTCCTCGTCGTAATCCGCGACGCCTAGGGATTCATACGTGGGCCTGCTTGGGGTACTGCGGCGTGGATTCACGTCTTGCATCAGATCCACTTCCTTGCCCTCATCGGTGAACACAGCGATATCCAAGCCAAGAGACTGGAGTTCGCGCATCAGCACCTTGAAGGATTCGGGTGTTCCTGGACGTGGAATCGGCTTGCCTTTCACGATGGCGTTGAGAGCTTCGTTGCGTCCCTGCATGTCGTCTGACTTGACCGTGAGCAGTTCCTGCAACGTGTAGGCGGCGCCGTAGGCCTCGAGCGCCCACACCTCCATTTCACCCAAACGCTGGCCACCTTGCTGGGCCTTACCACCCAATGGCTGCTGAGTCACCAAGGAGTAAGGGCCGGTGGAGCGGGCATGGATCTTGTCGTCCACGAGGTGGACCAACTTCAGGAAGTGGGAATATCCAACTGCCACAGGTTGGTCAAAGGGTTCACCAGTCCGGCCATCTCTCAGCAGGAGTTTTCCTGGATCTTCCGGGTTGTAAATCCAATCTTTTCCTGGCTGACTCGCCGCTTCCTTGAGATAAGCCTGAACAGTTTGTTGAGACTTCTCAGCGCCATACATCTCGTCGAAGGGAACGATTTTGACGCGGCAATCAAGGTTGTGAGCAGCCCAACCCATTAGCAACTCGAACACCTGCCCCACGTTCATGCGGCTCGGCACCCCTAGGGGGTTCAGGACGATGTCCACTGGCGTGCCATCAGGCAAGTAGGGCATATCTTCACGGGGAAGAATGCGGCTGATGATGCCCTTGTTGCCGTGGCGACCAGCCATTTTGTCGCCAACCTGAATTTTGCGACGCTGGGCGACATACACCCTCACCACCATGTTGGCGCCAGGGGGTAATTCGTCACCCTGTTCACGGGTGTAGATCCTTACGTCAACAACACGACCACGCTCAGTGCTGGGGACGCGCAGAGAGTTGTCGCGGACGTCACGTGCTTTCTCGCCAAAAATTGCACGCAGCAGTTTCTCTTCAGGGGGTTGATCAGATTCACCTTTCGGCGTGACTTTGCCAACCAGGATGTCTCCACTCTCTACGAAGGCACCGATACGAATAATCCCCATCTCATCGAGATTACCGAGACTCTCTTCGGCAACATTGGGGATTTCACGAGTGATCTCTTCAGGACCTAATTTGGTCTGACGAGCCTCAATCTCATACTTCTCAATGTGAACGGAAGTATAAAGATCATCATTAACCAAACGCTCACTTACAAGGATCGCATCCTCATAGTTGTATCCCTCCCAGGGCATGTAAGCGATCAGGACATTCTGGCCAAGAGCAATCTCTCCGCCTTCACAGGCTGAACCATCCGCAAGAACTTGCCCGATAATGACCGGATCACCCTGTCGGACAATGGGGCGCTGGTTCAGGCAGGTGTCTTGATTGGAGCGCTGATATTTCTGCAGAAAATGCGTGTGGTCGTAGCCCTCTTCATCACGCACCACGATCGCCGTGGCGTCAACAAAGGTGACGGACCCATTCACGCGGGAGATTGGGACCATGCCCGAGTCACGGGCCACCTGAGTTTCCAGGCCAGTGCCAACAAGAGGTCGCTCTGGACGGAGCAAAGGCACCGCCTGACGCTGCATGTTCGAGCCCATCAAGGCACGGTTGGCGTCGTCATGCTCCAGGAAAGGAATCAGTGACGTTGCCACCGAAATCACCTGAACTGGTGACAGCTGCACATAATCGACTTGCTCAGGCGGAACTTTTTCGAAGTCCTGCCTGTAACGAACGGGGATGAGCTCAGCCAAGATTTGGCCATCCGCATCGGTTGCAACGTCACCGGGAGCGACGCGACACTCATCTTCAAGGTCAGCAGAGAGGTAGATGGGGTCTCCGCTCTTTTGAACGACTCCGTTCTCGACCCTCCAGAACGGAGTTTCGATGAAGCCATATTCATTCACTCGGGCATGGGTAGCCAGAGAGTTGATGAGACCAGCGTTCGGGCCTTCTGGAGTCTCAATCGGGCAAAGACGACCGTAATGAGAAGGGTGAATGTCTCGCACAGCAAAGCCCGCGCGTTCACGGGTAAGGCCACCTGGTCCAAGAGCCGAGATCCTGCGCTTGTGCGTGAGCTCAGCCAGAGGATTCGTCTGATCCATGAACTGGCTCAACTGACTGGAGCCGAAGAACTCTTTAATCGCCGCGACAAGTGGCTTGGGATTCACCAATTGAGCAGGGGTGAGTGAGTCGGTTTCACCAACAGTCATCCGCTCCTTGATAATCCGCTCAAGACGATTCAAGCCAACGCGAACCTGGTTCTGAAGAAGCTCACCAACAGACCGAACGCGACGATTACCCAGGTGATCGATGTCGTCAAGGCTTGCGCCACCCACATCAAGTTCGAGATTGATGAGGTAGTCGAGGGTCGAAAGAACATCCTCATGAGTGAGGGTGCGGACCGAATCGGGAATCGTGAGCCGCAGCTTTTTATTGATCTTGTAACGGCCCACACGTCCAAGGTCGTAACGCTTGGGGTCAAAGAAGCGGGTCTGCAATAGCTGCTGGCCACCGCTCACAGAGGGTGGTTCACCTGGACGCAACTTTTTGTAGAGCTCAAGGAGCGCTTGATCCTCGGAACTAATGCCTTCGTCGTTAGCGGCCTCGATCGATTTTTTATAGAACTCGGGGTGCCTGAGCTTATCGACAACATCGTTGTCGGAAAGTCCCATCGCACGCATCAAAACATGAGCGTTGATTTTGCGTGTTTTGTCGACACGAACATGCAATAGATCATTTTTATCCGTCTCAAACTTCAACCAAGCCCCACGGTTGGGAATCACGCTTGCGTTGTAAGTACGACGACCGTTCTTATCCTGCTCATCCTTGAAATAAACTCCAGGGCTACGAACGATCTGGTTAACGATCACCCGCTCAGCACCATTAATGATGAACGTTCCACGTTCAGTCATTAATGGAAGTTCTCCAATAAAAACTTCTTGCTCCTTGATCTCGCCGGTTTCTTTATTAACCAAACGACAAGTTACATACATCTGAGACGCGAAGGTCGCATCACGACGTTTTGCCTCTTCCACATCATGGCGAGGACGCTTCAGGCGATACTCACTGCCAACGAAGTGCAGCTCCAGCTTGCCGGTGTAATCCGTAATGGGTGAGAAACTCTCCAGCTCCTCGATCAGGCCCTTATCCAGAAACCACTTAAAACTTGCCCTCTGCACCTCCACCAGATCGGGCAGGTAGGTGACGGTCTTGGCGACTTGAATCGCGCTGCTGCTCATGCGGAGACCTGCAGTTGAAAAGTGGGAACAAAGGCCTGAAGGATCGTCAACTATTCAAAAATCAAAATCTCGTCGCCACAAGAAGAGGCAGCCATCCCAATCAAGGAACGACTGCCGTGCTTCATGGCTTTAGAGGTTTTTGGTCTGAACAGATGACGTCGTCAATGAACCGGAAGGGAATGGACGCTTCTAGGGCCGAAAACACAGAAACTGCATCTTGGCCAGGCCGATTGAACATCGTACACTTTCATCCAAACCTAAATGGACCCTTTGTCAGGGAAGCGCGAACAAACTTCTGGCATTGGCGGTGCTGGCATCAGCCACTTCCAACACGGTCTGTCCTCTCAGCTCCGCAACACGCTGGGCAACTGATGCCACAAAAGCAGGTTCATTTCTCTTGCCGCGCCGAGGGACTGGGGCCAGAAATGGGCAATCGGTCTCCACAAGAAATCGGTCCTGAGGTACGTCTTTGGCGCAGATATGGGTGTCAACGGCTTTCGGGAAGGTCACCGTGCCACTGAAACTGATGTAGAAGCCAAACTCGAGGAACGCTGCCATTTCCGAGGGAGTCCCGCCCCAGCAATGCATCACGCCCCGTGGGCACGTGCCAATAAGTTGTCTCTCACGAAGTTCAGCCAGCATCGGTTCAGCGGCATCACGGCAGTGAACAATCACGGGCAGATCCAGCTCCACAGCGAGATCCAGTTGAGGCTTCAGCACAGACAGCTGCTGATCCAGATTCTTATCTCGAAACAGATCGAGACCGAGCTCCCCAATAGCCACGACACGGGAATCGTCTTTGGCAGCGGCGCGTAAAACATCAACGGTATCGGGGGCCCAATGCTCCGTATCAAGCGGATGCACTCCTACGGAGTAACGCATTTCAGGGAAGCGATCGGCTAACGCCCGAATCGCTGGAATCTCGGAAGGCTCGACGCAGGCATGCAGCAAAGACGTAACACCGGCCTCTCGCCATCGGGAAGCAACCTCATCAAGATCGTCCTCAAACGTGCGAAAGACGATGTGACAGTGGCTGTCGATCAGAGTTGGAGTGGACATCAGATCAGGACCTGAAACGCGCCTTCAGGCCCCATTGTGCCGGGAAGAGATCAGCTAACGCTTGGCTCGATGGCGCGCTTGACAGCAGTGCTCAAACGAGACTTTTGATGAGCTCCAGTATTGCGGTGCATCACACCGCGCTTGACCGCTTTATCAATTTTGCTGAATGCTGCGTTCAGGCTGGATGTCAGCGTGGTTTTAGCCTCATCACCTGGGGCCTCGCTGTAGGTACTGCATGCAGTAAAACAGCGCTTCATGAGGGTACGCAGCGCGGATTTATACGCTTTGTTTTGTAAGCGATTGCGCTCGCCGATCTCGACGCGCTTCTTCGATGACTTGTTATTGGCCACAGAGCCGGATTTCAGTTCAACAATCCGTGACCATAACCCACCGCCTTGCAAATCATCGAGCACATGGTTCAAGGGGCACTTAGTTTGAGCAACAACGACGATCGGGTGATGACAGTGCTGAGCAATGAGAATCCGCCTGCCGGTCTCATCCGCTGCATCAGCACCGCAGCGCAAGCCGAACAAGAACTCGATCGGATTGCGACCAGAACCACCGGAGCGGCCCAGCGCGAGGCGGAGCAACGGGTTCAAGAAATTTTGGAGCAGGTCAGGGGGGAAGGAGATCAAGCTCTCATCAGCCTCACAGAGCAATTTGATGGCTTTCGCCCTGAACCCCTTCGGATCGATCCAGGCCTACTGGAACAAGCCTGGAAGGACACGCCTGCCAATCTTCGTGATGCCTTAGATCTGGCGCACAGACGGATCCAAGATTTTCATCAGCGGCAACGTCCCTCTGACCTCAGCGTTTGCGGGGTTCACGGAGAGCAGCTCGGACGGCGTTGGCGCCCAGTCCATGCAGCCGGCCTCTACATCCCCGGGGGCAGAGCTGCATACCCCAGCACAGTCTTGATGAATGCTGTGCCTGCAAAAGCTGCGGGCGTGAAGCGAATTGCGATGGTCACCCCTGCTGGGGCCAACGGATTGATCAACACAACTGTTCTTGCAGCAGCTCACATTGCTGGGATCCGCGAGGTGTATCGAGTGGGCGGTGCACAAGCGATCGCAGCTCTTGCCTACGGCACAGAAACGATCCAGAAGGTTGATGTGATCAGTGGTCCAGGCAATCTTTTCGTGACCTTGGCCAAAAAATCGGTCTATGGCCAGGTGGGGATCGATTCTCTGGCAGGCCCAAGTGAAGTCCTGGTGATCGCCGATCAAACAGCCAAGCCAGAGCAGGTGGCGGCTGACCTCTTAGCTCAGGCAGAACATGACCCACTTGCAGCAGCCATCTTGCTCACCACGGAAGAGGAGCTCTCTCAATCCGTTCCCGTGGAGATTGAACGTCAGCTTGCGTCCCATCCACGTGAAAGCATTTGCCGGCAATCTTTAAAGCAATGGGGGCTGATTGTGACTTGCGACAGTCTTGAACATTGCGCAAGTCTCAGCGATCGCTTCGCTCCTGAGCATTTAGAACTCCTTGTGGAGCGGCCAAGGATGATGGCTGACCGCATCAACCATGCAGGGGCCATTTTTATTGGCCCATGGAGCCCGGAAGCCGTCGGAGACTATTTAGCCGGTCCCAACCACACACTCCCAACCTGTGGCGCCGCACGATTTAGTGGTGCACTCAGCGTGGAGACGTTCATGAGTCATACCTCACTCATCGAGTTCAACAAGGAAGCCCTTGATGCAACCGGAGTGGCTGTGGAGACGTTGGCCATGAGCGAAGGTCTCCACAGTCATGCCAATTCGGTGCGGATCCGTCTTCAGTGAGCGGCGTTAACCCACTCGCTCCAGGCTGCGAACTCCAGCAACGCCATCGTTGATTTCACCAACGAGGACTTCGTCAGCAAGGTTGACGAAGAGGCCGTTCTCCAAAACACCTGGAAGATTGTTGATGTCACGCTCCAGGGCAATCGGATCAGAAATTCCAGCCTCAAATCGCACATCCAGAACAAGATTGCCCTGGTCGGTCACCACAGGGCCTGCTTTACGCGTTGCCATTCGCAGTTCTGCCACTCCGCCCATTGATTTCAGACGAGATTGAACTTGCACCCAAGCGCCTGGAAGCACTTCAACCGGTAATAAGAAGTCGAGATTTAAACACTGAACAAGCTTCGTGGAATCAACCACCACGATGAAACGTTCTGCTCGGTCAGCAACAAGCTTTTCTTGTACATGACAGGCGCCACCACCTTTGATCAACTGAAAGGAAGGATCCACTTCATCAGCACCATCGATCGCTAAATCAATGCGATCAATGGCGTTCAAAGCACGCAAAGGAATCCCCAACTCAGCGGCAAGCACCTCTCCTTGAAATGACGTGGTCACGCCGACGATGTCATGAAGCTGACCTGCTGCCAGTCGCGCCCCGAGGCCTTGAATCATCAGAGCGGCAGTGGACCCCGAACCGAGGCCCACCACCATGCCGTCACGAATCTGCGCAACAGCCGCCTCCGCGACGGCTTGCTTCATTTGAGTTTGGAGATCCGACATCGATCAGCTGCTGAGGGCGAGACCGTAGCAAGAGCTATCAGCTCATTCCTGGCAAAGGAGCCGGTTTCACCGAAAGCTGCAGATCTCCCCCATTGCGAAGTACCTGCAAAAGCAACGGCTGATCAATTTCAGCTTGGTCCACCTGTTTCAACAAATCCTGAGGATCTCGAATGGTGTCGTCGCCAGCTTGAACAATGAGATCACCTCGCCTCAATCCAGCACGTTGAGCAGGGCTATCGGGAAGAACCGATTGCACCAACGCACCGGAGCGTTCCGGCAATTCAACGAGTGCATTGGGATCACGGTTATGGTCTCTCGCAATCCGAGCGGTGAGAGGAACAAGTTGGACTCCCAAGTAGGGATGCACAACCTCGCCATCCTTTTGAAGTTGATCAGCAACTCTGGAGGCCAAATTGATCGGAATCGCAAAACCCAATCCGGCACCTGGACCAGAGCGAACCAGCGTGTTGATCCCAATTACTTCACCGGAAGCATTCACCAGCGGCCCGCCTGAATTACCAGGATTAATGGCTGCATCGGTCTGGATCAGATCAAGACGCTTATCGGAAAACCCGAGGCTGCTGATATTGCGATGAAGACTGCTGACAATTCCCAACGTGACCGTTCGCTCCAAGCCGTAGGGAGTACCTAACGCAATCGCCCAATCACCAACCTCCAAGGCCTCGGAGTCCCCCAATGTTGCCGGGGAGGGGAGGGCTCGTCCAGACAGTTTGACCAGCGCGAGATCGGTGACTGGATCTTGACCAATCACTTCCCCGTCTCTCTGCTCCCCATCAGACAACGTCACATTGACAGTGCTGACTTGATCAACAACGTGGGCATTGGTCAACACCAGACCACGCCCATCGATCACAACCCCTGACCCCTGACCCCTCTGTCGCTCAGGGCCGATCCCATAGCCGGGTTCTCCCAGGAGGTCACGCAGTAGAGGATCAATCAAATTCGGATCAAAAGGCTGCCGTTCAATCAAGCGTTCGGTGTCAATCCGTACAACCGACGGCGCCACCTCCCGGACGGCATTGGCAACAAAGCTGTGCCCGTTGGCTGTAAATGAGAGATCAGCGGCCTGAACGGGGAGGCTGAAGCAGCAAGACACGACCAAAAAGGCTGTCAGGCAACAACAGCGAATGATTTGCAAAACCTTCATGCCGGCGGCCAAGGATCGTGAATACACAAGGATCGTCACGCTAGTGGCCCTGCTCTGGTGAACGGAGCACGCTCATCATGCAACTCACTTGAAGAAGAAGCACGGCATTAGTTTGTTCAACTCTTTCTTCACTGCAGAGCCATGACCGTGTCGTCAACAATGCAACTTCGATGCGAGCTCTGTCAGATCGAGATCAATGAAAATGCTGATCAAAGCGACGAGGTTTTGTTCAGTCGCGGTGCCACCGGGAGCCGCAGCAAACTTTGGGCTCGCGTGTGTCAGTACCTAAAAACAGACGAACAGAAGGCTGCTTGTATCAACCAAGATTTGAGCCAAAGAGGAGTCGAAATGCCTGGTGATCGCTACGAAGAAATCGCCCCTTTTGAGGTCGGAAAAGCAGAGACCGAGAGCTGATCCCAATCGAAGCCTTCCTAAAGTTTTCGGACGGCAGCAACTTAAAAGTTTTCGACGAATTCATCAAGCCACCAACCATCCTGGGGCAACTGGATTCAGCTATCGCATATCGGTGCAGGGTTGCGGCTAATGCATGAATGGTCAATCAACTACATTGTTCATTGGCCTGGTGAGTTCCTCTCTCCGGGAGGGTGATCGCAGCATCAACCATCGGGCCGGCGCCCGACAACCCTCCGATTGTTCTTGCCCCATCCACTGCTCCCTGATCTAGAGGATTTGGCGTCTGCCACAGCCGTAGACCACGGGTTTGAGCTGGCTGATTTGCAGGTCCTAGCCCACATGCAACCGATGACGGTGCAAATCCAAATTCGCCGCTCCAATGGAGACGATGTGACCTTGGATGATTGCGCCGGTTTCAGTGCACCGATGGGAGAAGCCCTGGAGAATTCTGCTCTTCTCACCGAGGCTTATGTCCTCGAGATCAGCAGCCCAGGGATCGGAGAACATCTTCAATCGGATCGCGATTTCCAGACTTTTCGTCGCTATCCGGTCGACGTGATTCACCGTGACACCGAAGGGATTCAACAAAGGCACTCCGGAACTCTTTTAGAGCGAACGGAAGATCTCATTAGGATCAGTATTCACGGGCGAATTAAACAGATCTCGAGGGACTCTGTCATTTCTGTTGAGCTCACAAGTCCCACAGGCTGACCCCTTTAAGCCTCTTTCCAACCTCACTCACTCCCAGACTTTCACTCCCGTCCTCGATGGCTCTCGTCCTTCTCCCCGGCCTCAGCAACCTGATCGAAGACATCAGCGAGGAAAAGAAACTCGCCCCTCAGGTCGTTGAGGCTGCCCTACGGGAAGCACTCTTAAAAGGCTATGAGCGCTATCGGCGCACGCTTTATTTAGGGATCAGTGAAGATCCTTTTGAAGAGGAATACTTCAGCAATTTCGATGTCGCCCTCGATCTAGACGAAGAGGGTTATCGGGTGCTCGCTAGCAAAATCATTGTTGATGACGTTGAAAGTGAAGACCACCAGATTGCCTTGGCCGAGGTGATGCAGGTGGCTGAAGACGCCCAGGCCGGCGACACCGTCGTCCTGGACGTCACTCCCGAGAAAGAGGATTTCGGGCGCATGGCAGCTGCCACGACCAAACAAGTCTTGGCTCAAAAGCTGCGCGATCAGCAGCGACAGATGATCCAAGAGGAATTCGCTGATCTTGAGGATCCAGTCCTGACCGCACGCGTGATTCGATTCGAGCGTCAGTCGATCATCATGGCCGTGAGTTCAGGTCTCGGCCGTCCCGAGGTTGAAGCTGAATTGCCCAGACGTGATCAGCTCCCTAACGACAACTACCGCGCCAACGCCACCTTCAAGGTCTTCCTTAAAGAGGTCAGCGAGGTGCCTCGTCGAGGTCCTCAACTCTTTGTGAGTCGAGCCAATGCAGGGCTGGTGGTGTATCTGTTTGAAAACGAAGTTCCTGAAATTCAGGAGGGCTCCGTACGTATCGTTGCCGTCGCCCGTGAAGCCAATCCTCCATCCAGATCGGTAGGACCTCGTACCAAGGTGGCCGTCGACAGCATCGAGAGAGAAGTCGATCCTGTTGGAGCCTGCATCGGAGCCCGGGGCTCACGCATTCAACAAGTCGTGAATGAACTCCGTGGCGAAAAAATTGATGTCATCCGCTGGTCCCAAGATCCCGGCCAGTACATCGCCAACTCACTGAGTCCAGCTCGAGTTGAGGTGGTGCGTCTTGTTGATCCCGAGGGGCAACATGCCCATGTTTTGGTGCCACCTGATCAACTCAGTCTTGCGATCGGGCGAGAAGGCCAAAACGTTCGTCTTGCTGCTCGATTAACAGGTTGGAAAATTGATATCAAGAATTCAACGGAGTATGACCAAACCTCAGAAGATGCTGTTGTTGCTGAGCTCATCTCCCAGAGGGAAGAGGAAGAAGCCCTTCAACGTGAAGCGGAAGAGCGCATAGCCGTTGAGCAGGCAGCCAGGGCCGAAGAAGATGCTCGACTTCGTGAGCTCTATCCCCTTCCCGAAGACGAGGAGGGATATACGGAAGACGGAGAGTATTACGAGGACGCTGAAGCTTCAGCAGAACAGCCAGTGGCAGAAGCCGTCGAGGAGTCAGTCGAAACAGCTGACACTGAACAACAGGCTGAAGAGCAGGCTGAACAACAGGACGATGCGCTCGATTCTGAGGTTGCCCCAAGCACAAGCGATGACGAGGAAGGAGCCCGGTGAACGTTTCGCGCCCCGTCCTCCGTCGCTGTGTCGCCTGCCGAGAGCTGCTCGATCGAAGCATGCTTTTGCGAGTGATTCGTGACCATCAGGAAGGGGTCCTCCTCGATCAGGGAATGGGCCGATCGGCCTACCTCTGTCCGACTGAGGCCTGTTTTGAAGAGGCTCGCCGCCGCAAAAGGCTTCAGAAATCCCTGCGTTGCCAGGTTTCTGAAGGCTTAATGACGGCGCTGAAAGAGCGGCTCACCGAACCTCGGGTTGCAGCCGCTGAGGCAAGATGAACATTGGCACCACTTGTGTGGAGCCCCGAGGCACACCGTGCCCGGACCGATCGGAGACCTGAATGACCAGCAGCGGCAAAGTCAGAATTTATGAGTTGTCCAAGGACCTTGGCTTGGAGAACAAAGATGTCCTGGATGCCGCCGAGAAGCTGTCCATCGCGGCAAGGAGCCATAGCAGCTCCATCAGCGATACAGAAGCCGGCAAAATCCGAAACCTTTTAAAGCAAGGTGGGAGTGCAGTTGCGTCTGCTCCTGCCAAGCCAGCGCCTGGAAAAGCAATTCTTTCGGTCCAAAAGGCATCCAGTCCAGCAGCCCCGTCTATGCCCAGTAAACCTGTGGCTCCTGCGGCAGCAAAACCATCGCCTAAACCTTCTGTACCTTCACGACCAGGAGCACCCCTGCCCCTCATCGTGAAGCAGCCCGTGTCGCGTCAAGCAGCACCACAAAAGCCTGTGAGCCGACCAAGCGCCCCCGCACCGGCCGCGCCAGCAGCATCTGCAGCAGCACCTTCTGCAGCAAAACCGTCTGCGCCCACACCACGGCCCAAGCCCGCGGCAGCTCCAGCGCCCTCAGCGCCAAAGGCTTCAGCTCCCGCTCCTAGCGCCTCTGCTCCATCAGCTCCTGCAAGGCCCACCTCGGCCAAGCCTGCGCCTGTTCCTGCTCGACCCACAGGCACCTCACCGGTGAAGCGTCCTGGCAGCGAAGCCAGCAGCCCCAGGCCTACCGCCCCGCCAGCGCGTCCGCAACCGAAAGCCCCAGTGAACCGAGGGGCGCCTCAGCGACCCGCACCCAAACCAGAACTCGTCGGCAGGCCACAGCCCAAGCGTGCTGCGCCTGGTGCCCCCGTCCGTCAGATCGGACAACGCCCAGGTGTGAGTCCTCGGCCAAGCGGGCCTCCAGGCCAGCGCTCCAACATGCCGCAGCGCCCTGCAGGCGCTCAACGTCCAGGGGCCCCAACACGTCCTGGGAATGCTCCGTCTAAGCCAGGGCAACCCCGCTCAGGCGCGAGTTCGCTGGAATTGGTCGGCAAACCCATCCGCAGAGATGGCAGCAATGACGGCGCCGGTGGCCGTGGCGATGGACAAGGACGTCCCCCTGGTGCAGCAAGACCTGGAGGCCCCCGTCCTGGTGGCATGCCAGGGATGCGTAAGCCGGTGGCCCCCGGTGAGCTCATGCAGCTCCAAAAACCGAATAACCGACCGTCAGCGCCACCGCCGAGACGGGTTGATGGCACGCCTGTCGCTACACGAAGCGGTGAAGCTGCCGCTGGAGGAGCCAAGGCCAATCCTCCTGTTTCACGACCTACAGCCACTCCACCAGCAGCACCAAGGCGTCCAGGCTTCAGGCCTGGTCCAGGAGCTGGTGGTCAGCGCAGGCCTGGACGGCCTGACTGGGATGACAGCGCAAAATTGGAAGCGCTGCGCAGTAAATCACCTCAGAAACAGCGTCAAAAGGTCCATATCATCGGCGAAAACGATGATGCCCTAACCGCTGAGACCGGAGGCTTTGCTGGTGAACGCCAGGCGATGGTTCTCTCCGCCAGCTTGGCCCGTCCTTCCAAGCCGAGAACGAAGCACAAGCCAGCTCCCAAGCCAGTTGCTGCCATCAGGAAGCGGCGTAAGGAAACCGCACGTCAGCGTCAGCGTCGCCGCGCGATGGAGCTTCGTGCAGCAAGGGAAGCCAAACAGGTACGGCCCGAGATGATCGTGGTCCCCGAGGACAACCTGACGGTGCAAGAGCTCGCTGACATGCTCAGCATCGAGAGCTCTGAAATCATCAAATCCCTATTTTTCAAAGGGGTCATTGCCACGGTCACGCAGACCTTGGACATGCCAACCATTGAAGCTGTGGCTCAAGAATTCGGCGTACCTGTCCTTCAGGATGATGTCGAAGAGGCGGCCAAGAAGACCGTCGAGATGATCGAAGAGAAAGACCTCGCCCATCTCATTCGCCGTCCCCCCGTCGTCACCGTCATGGGTCACGTCGACCACGGCAAGACGAGCCTTCTCGATGCGATCCGCCAAGCCCGCGTCGCCGCTGGAGAAGCAGGGGGAATCACCCAACACATTGGTGCGTATCAAGTAGAGATTCAGCACAACAATTCCCCTCAGAGGCTCACCTTCCTGGACACCCCAGGGCACGAGGCGTTCACCGCCATGCGTGCTCGAGGCACCAAAGTCACTGACGTTGCCGTCTTGGTGGTTGCGGCAGACGATGGGGTGCGTCCTCAGACCCTTGAAGCGATCAGCCATGCACGGGCGGCAGAAGTGCCGGTTGTTGTAGCGATCAACAAGATCGACAAAGAGGGAGCCTCACCCGATCGCGTCAAACAGGAACTCTCTGAACAGAACCTGCTGGCGGAAGATTGGGGAGGCGATGTGGTGATGGTTCCCGTCAGTGCCCTCCGCGGAGAAAACATCGACAAGTTGCTTGAAATGATCCTGCTCGTGACCGAGGTAGAAGATCTACAAGCCAACCCCGATCGACTCGCAAAAGGCACTGTGATCGAGGCCCATCTCGACAAGGCCAAAGGCCCTGTGGCCACATTGCTGGTTCAAAACGGCACACTCCGCACCGGTGACGTGCTTGCTGCAGGCCCAGTTCTGGGCAAAGTGCGCGCCATGGTGGATGACGGCGGCGGCCGTTTGAAAGAAGCAGGTCCTTCCTGCGCTGTAGAAGCACTTGGCTTCAGCGAAGTGCCCACGGCCGGCGACGAGTTTGAGGTCTACCCAGATGAGAAGTCAGCACGCGCTGTCGTCGGCGATCGTGCTTCCGATGCCCGGGCGAGTCGCCTGGCGCAACAGATGGCCTCACGTCGCGTGTCACTCACGGCCATGTCTGGCCAAGCCAAAGAGGGCGAACTCAAAGAGCTCAATCTCATTCTCAAAGCCGATGTTCAAGGCAGTGTGGAAGCGATCCTTGGCTCGCTCGAACAGCTACCGAAGGACGAGGTGCAGGTCCGTGTCTTGCTGTCCGCTCCTGGAGAAGTCACGGAAACTGACGTCGATCTAGCCGCAGCCTCTGGCGCTGTGATCGTGGGCTTCAACACCTCGATGGCGTCAGGTGCAAAACGAGCGGCAGACGCCAACAGTGTTGACGTTCGCGACTATGACGTCATCTACAAGTTGCTGGAGGACATCCAGTTGGCCATGGAAGGCCTCCTGGAACCAGAACTTGTAGAAGAGTCTCTTGGAGAAGCAGAGGTTCGAGCCGTTTTCACAATCGGCAAGAGCGCTGTGGCTGGTTGTTATGTCACAACTGGAAAACTTCAACGCAACTGCAAGGTGCGCGTGCGTCGCGGCAAAGAAATCGTCTTCGCTGGAGATCTCGATTCCCTGCGCCGAAACAAAGACGACGTCAAAGAAGTGGCCACAGGCTTCGAATGCGGCATCGGCTCTGATCGCTTTGCGAACTGGAAGGACGGCGACATCGTTGAGGGCTACAAGCTCGTGACCCAGCGCCGCAAGCTCGCCACCTAATGTCGGCACGCAACGAGCCGGTTCTCTGGCTCCAGTTGATGGCGATTGGAGCCATTCCACTGGAGCTACAGCTGCTTCGGTTGATCCTGGCTGGCTCGGATCTTGGTCCGGTGCCCTCTGTGGAACGGCTTCTCTGTTGGGGGATCGCCGTTGTTGCTCCTGCAGTTTTGCTCTGGAAACGGCCTGTTGATTGGGGCTCCCTTCTCCTCGTGCGTCAACCCTTAAAAGAGCGGACAACCTGGCAACGGAAAATCAGTCACTGCCAGGACAACCTGCTCTTAAAACTGCTTGGAGCAGCAGGGGCCGTTCTTTTGCTTGTGTTGTTCTGGTGGATCGATCGCTCCTCGCTGCTGATCGCGGATCTGTCTCCTTTAAGAAGCGGACATCGCCTTCAAGGCCTGCTGATTGCAACTCCACTGCTTGCAATCATTTTTTGGCAATGGAATCAGCTCGTTCAATCGATCTGGCTTCTCACTCGTCCTTCGATGGCCATTGAAGCGGCTGTAGAGATGAGTGACCAACAACTAAAAGACTCAAGGTTTTCACTCGGATTGAATCTTCTTCGCCTGGGACCTTTGGATTGGCACACTGCAGATCTCAACACATCAGAAGTTGATGAACCCAAGGAACCTCCAACAACCATTAAGACTTCTCCACCCACTGAGATTTCAACGCAGGAAGGTTCCGACCATGACTCCAACGCATCCCACGACCCAGAAGAACTGAATCCCACAGAAGCAGCTGATTCAGGGCTCGCGAGTTCGATCGAACCAGAGCAAGCTGCCGAACAGAGCAACAGCGCTGATCTGGATGACCAGGTCACTGAGAACAACATCATTTCCAGCAGTGACTCTGAAGGTCATGACGAACAGACCAAGACCTCCGGAAGCGAAGAGAGCGAGCCAGAGCAAGCGCCGTAGCGACCGCCAAGGAGTGCGCGCTTCTTGTAAGAGCCGCGCCTTCAGTTCTGGATCCAACTGTCGTTGAGAGTCGCGGTCGCTCAAACCCTGTAATGCGCAATGCCAAATGTTAATTTCCTAAAGCTGCCGATGTAGCTCAGCTGGTAGAGCAACGCTTTCGTAAAGCGTGGGTCGCCTGTTCAAGTCAGGTCATCGGCTTCAATCACAAACCCAGTTACAGCAACGACTCCGAGCTGTAGCTGGGTTTTTTCATTGCCTTGAAGAATCTGTGAGCAAGATCACTGCTCTAGCTGCTTCAGGTGATCACTTATGCCACTGATCCGAGAGATGGCGGCTCTCTCGACCCTGCTCGAAGGATCCAGAATCTGCTGATATCTGGCGTTCAGGTTGGCGTTGACATGCCATCAAACTGAAACCATCAACACCAGAGTTCATGGCCAGCATCGAACCCAGCAAGCTCGATCGCATGAAACGCAGCTTTAGAAGCGATGCGGCACTCGATGAAGTGTTCATCGTGCTGAGTATCGGTGCAGGGCTGATCGCAACCCTGGGTTTGCTCGCCAACAGCCCCGCCGTCGTGATTGGCGCGATGGTTGTGGCTCCATGGATCATGCCGCTAAGAGCCGCCGCTTTTGCCGTGCTCTTTGGTGACATCCCCTTGCTCGCCCGTTCCTTACGGACGTTGTTGGTGGGCGTGTGCACCACCACTGTCTTGTCAATTCTGCTTGGCAAGCTGGCCGGGTTGCCTCAATTTGGCTCGGAAGTCGCAGCGCGTACATCGCCAAACCTTCTGGACTTAGGGATCGCTCTTGTGGCCGGTGGACTGGCCACTTACGCGAAGCTACGCAGTGATGCCGTGAGCTCGCTCGCAGGAACGGCGATTGCAGTTGCGCTTGTACCGCCGGTCTGCGTGATGGGCCTACTTCTATCCAATGCCTACTGGGAGGACGCATTGGGAGCGGGTCTCCTATTTGCCACCAACCTTCTTGGAATTTTGACCGGGGGATTAGTCCTGATGGCCTGCATGGATTCCGACTTTCGCCAAGAACTCAAGCGAAGCCATTTAGGAGCCGCAAACTTTGCACTCACCGGTTTATTACTGATTCCGCTAGGGACTAGTTTTTTCAATCTTCTTGGCCAAGCAAGAAACGAAAACACACGCGATTCAGTGGAAAAGACCATTGAACAATTTCTGACGCGCGAGACCTTAACCTTTGGAGATAAGAAGAAAATTGATGTCGAGAGAGTTGATATCGACTGGAGACAAAACCCACCGGTCGTCCGAGTTATCGTGCGTGTTTTAGACCCAGAACTTCCAACTTTCAAACAAGTTTCAGCTGTTCAAGAAGAGATTAATAAACGGCAAGGACTGCGATTTCGACTTGTCGTTGAACGCACAGCTATTGATATCGTAGGCCCCAAAGAGAAGCCCAATGTTCAAAGCCCAATCTCCCTACAACTAATCGACTCAACTATTGAGCCAGCTGATGACACAAAACCCGTTGACAATACGAGGCCATTCAAAGAAGTGCCTCAAATTGAAGACGTACCTTTTCTCGATAATATGCAAATCCCCGAGAAGAGAAAGAAAAACCACCTCGACTCAACGGCTGAGCTTGAAGAAATCAAGGCACCAGAAGTACCTCTTGACAATCAAACAACTGTGAAACCCTTGAATTAACTCTTATTAGGTCCACTCATGAAACCATTCTGAGCGAGAAGGCGAGCAGTCACAAGAAATTCTTGAACATTTTCAGTCTGAACAAGGCGCTGTCTACCAGCTTCTACATCGCGATAGAGATCAGCCACACTCCATGCCGCGCTGCGCTGATCCTCCTGAAACCGAGGGATGAGATGCAGGTGGAGATGACGAGCACCCTCACCGAAGGCAATCAAGTAGACCCGGTCGCAACCACTCACCGTCTTAACGAGTTTGGAAGCTTGCTGAACGACTGTTCCCCATTCATCGGCTTCATCTCCCAGAAAGTCGATCGCACCAGCAAGATGGCGACGTGCATCGAGCAAACACCAACCGAGCAGCGGAGAAGGATGGGGATGATGACGCAAGAGCCAATGGCGATTGCGCCAGATCTCTACTTCACGAAGATGTTCAACATCGGAGTGAAGCTCACAAATCGCACAGTGCTCTGAACAATCAATCGAATCAACAGGAGGAGGCGTGTGTGGATTGATTGCCATCGCTGAAGGCTTCCGATCAGTTCATGATCCTGATCGAAGACCAGGCGTTGCAGTTCCTTGATGTTCTCAGTGA
>ERZ802826.3-NODE-3-length-90457-cov-21.0049_pt1 | contig 90457 bp, 88 predicted proteins | sample MGYA00345651_ERZ802826 | MGnify/ENA primary metagenome ERZ802826 (study PRJEB30503, sample SAMEA104212371) | marine metagenome | biome: Westerlies Biome; feature: [SRF] surface water layer (ENVO:00010504) within the epipelagic zone...; material: water (ENVO:00002006)...
AAATTGGAGTATCTGGACCTAATATCTCAAGAAGTTTTTCATTTGGTATTGTTACAAGACTGTCTACTTCTTCAACTAATCCGGCAAGACCTTTTTCTGCAGCCGCTATTCTTTTTTTCCCTTCAAATTTAAAAGGTTTGGTAACTACTGCTACAGTAAGTGCTCCTAATTCTTTTGCGATAGATGCGATTACGGGTGCGGCTCCTGTGCCAGTTCCACCTCCCATACCAGCAGTAATGAAAACCATATCTGCTCCTGTTAATAATTCTTCTATTGCCATTCTGTCACTTTCAGCTGCTCTTCTTCCAATATCAGGATCTGCGCCAGCCCCTAGACCTTTTGTAAGACCATTTCCTAATTTCAAAGTTATTGCATTTTTTGTTGCGCTAAGTGCCTGAGTGTCAGTATTTGCACATATAAAATCAACACCAGCAATATTATGATTAATCATATGGAGAACAGCATTTCCGCCACCGCCACCAACGCCAACTACTTTAATTTTAGCGTTTTCTATTTCTTGCTCTATTACTTCAAAATTCATTTATTTCCCCTAATATTAAAATGACATTGATTTGATACTTTCTGGAAGAACGACATCTAAGATTTCAGTAGATAAAGAACCACCCGTTTGTCTCATTTCCCAACTATTTATGTTCCATATTTCAAATTTATTTCCCATCCCCACCAAAGCAATTTGATTTTGATTTTCAATTTCTGCATATTCCTGAAGATCACTTGGAATTCTTAGCAACATCCTGCCATCAATATCTATATCTGTTTGGTATGCATTTCCTAATATTGTCCATTGAATATTTCTTACTATTGGATCAAGGCCTTGAAGAGACTCAAGTTTTGTAGAAATCTTACTCCACTCTCTTCCTGGATAGATTTTTAAAGATGGATACTGAGGATCTTTTGTTATAACGATATTGGTTTGATTTTGCTTTTTAAAGTCAGTTCTGTACCGAGCAGGAATTGAGAGCCTGCCCTTGGCATCCAAAGAAACTGTATTAAAGCCAAACATTAACAAAATATAAAGACTTTTTACACACAATGCAACACTTTTGCACACTTTTTCACACAAAAATGAAATAGTTGCTGCTTAAAGTAAGAAATGAGTTGGTTTATAAGCCGGATTCTGTAAATGATGATCATCTATCTCGATATTATGTTGCCATAATACTCTAGCAACCTACCCAAATCCAAAGCGAGCAGCTTTAATGGATTTCTATTTGGTTTTGCTTCAGGCTGGGGTTTGCAATGCCTTAAATGTTACCACTTAAGCGGTAAGCTCTTACCTTACCATTTCACCCTTACCAAAAATTGGCGGTATATTTTCTGTTGCACTTTCCGTAAGCTCGCGCTTCCCAGGTGTTACCTGGCGCCCTGCTCTATGAAGTCCGGACTTTCCTCTAAAAAATTAGCGATCATCCAACCAACTCAGCAGACATTATAGATGTTTTTTTATTTTTCTATAAGCTTTTTATAAATCTCTCTCTTATTTTGACCTGAGATAATAGAAATAAGTTTAGCTGCTTCTGTTGCAGAAAGCTTGGTTAGAAATTCTTTCTTAATTTTACTATCAATCTCAATATCTATTTTTTCTTTTTTGGAACCCTCTATAACAATTACTATCTCTCCTTTTAAAAGGATATTTTCTTCATTTATGATTGATAATATATTTGAAATATCTCCTCTAATAGTATTTTCATGAAGCTTTGTCATTTCTTTACAAACCGATATTCTCCTACTTGGATCTAAATATTTTTCTAAATTGCTAAGTGTTTTTTTGGTTCGTTTAGATGATTCAAAGAATATTGATGTTTTATTTTCATTTTTTAGATTTTGTAAAAATTTTTCTTGTTCATTTAACTTTCTTGGTATGAAACCAAAGAAAGAAAATTTATCTGTTGGAAGGCCTGACATAATTAAAGCGCTAACAACAGAAGATGAGCCAGGTATTAATGTATATTTAATATTTTGATCTACACACATTCTAATAAGTTTATATCCTGGATCAGAAATCGCTGGAGTGCCAGCATCTGAAACTACTGAAACTATTTTTTTATTCTTTGTATGTTTAATTATTTCATTAGATACTTTATCTTCATTATGCTCATGAAAGCTTCTACATTTTTTTTGTATATCAATAAAATCTAGAATTTTCTTAATATTTCTTGTATCTTCAGCATATAAATAATCAGAAGATCTAATAACATCTATCGCTCTAAGTGATATATCATTTAAATTGCCTATTGGTGTTGAAATAAAATTTATCATTTTTAAGAAATATATGAAATTCAGCTTAACATTAATTTTATTTAGTTTAGTGCTTTTTATTGCATCATGTTCTACAACATCAAGTAAAAATACGCGCCAGCTAGAGCTTGATTTGATTCTTCAGACATCAAATAAGAATAAAGAAATAATAATAGAGTCTCTTCTAAAAGAAGATATTAGATTTTCTGTAAATTTTGAAAATAAGGACTCTTATATTTTGAAAGATGATGTATTAAATTCAAATTTAAAATTTTTCTGTAAATCTTTTATTCAAGAGCAAAGAGATATGGTTGAGTCTTCAATATTTCAAAATCGTATAGATGACCAAAAAAAAGTATTAATAGTGTATTCAAATGATTACAAGGGAATTGCAAATAATTTAATTAAAAAATATCCAAAAGAAAAATATTTATTACTGAAAGAAGACAATTATGAGTCAGAAATTAAAAAAATACTTAATATTGATAAGAGTATTAATCAACATTTAAAAATAAGTAAGTTAGATAATAGTATTGAGATTAAACATTCACCAAGAATAAGAAATGATATCTCAAAAATATATTTTCTTTCTGACTATGAGTTTGGAAAGACAATTGTTCCTATCTTTAGAAGCTATGCATTAGGGATAGAGTTTTATGCAACCACTGAAATATTTCATAAAGCAAATGATGTAAGAAAGCTTGTAGATTTCGAAAATACATTTATACCAATATCTGAAATCTTAATAAAAGAAATTGCAAAAAAAGAAAATATCTTATCTATAGAGAATGAACTTGAATTAACATTAATAAGTGACTTTCTAACGATTGAAAAAACTCATCAAAATAACTTATTTAGGCAGGGTGTTAGAATCGATTCAGGAAAGTCTAGGATAAAAAGAAATGGATGTATTGAGCGTGATTTATCTTTTTGGGAAATAACCACAACAAATCTTATCAATCAATCTTAAGATCTCTTTCAATTGAAGACATGCTATCAAGAAATCCAGGTCTATCAAATACTTCATTTTGATAATCTATCAAGGGTTTTAAGTGTCTGTTTACTGGCAACTTGATCCCTACAGAGGGCAATCTCCAAAGAATTGGAGCAAAGCAACAATCAACCAGGGTAAATTCATCACTCATAAAAAATTTAAATTCTTTGAAAGTCGGGGCAATTGATGATATCTCATGCAATAATTCTTCCCTAATCTTCATTGACTCTTTTTCAGATTTATCTCCTTTAATAAGAGTATCGACCATAGGACACCATTCTCTATCAATTCTTAACATCAAAGTTCTGCAATTTGCTCTTGCAACTGGATATACAGGTAAAAGTGGAGGATGAGGGAATCTTTCATCAAGATACTCCATCATTACAGACGGATCATGAATTGCTAAATCTCTATCAACAAGAATTGGGAGCTTGTGATATGGGCTGATAGATAGAATTTCATCAGGAGTTTCATCTTGTTTTGCTTCGTTGATTTCTGCTGAAATATCTTTCTCAGCTAGAACTATTCTAACTCTTTGGCTGTAGTGATCATCTCTATCTGAATATAAAATCATATCTCTCCCTCTTATTTATTATAGTCTTTATGGAATTCTCTATATAGCAATGATGATAAAGCAGTAAAAATTAAAAAATAGAATATTACATACCACCCCAATCTTTCTCTTGTTGCTTTAATAGGCTCTCCAACATATACCAAGAAATTAGTTAAGTCATAGATTAGATCATCAAATTCTTCTTTTGTTAATTTGCCCGTTCCTTCTTCTACCTCAAGAAAACCACATTTTTCTTTCAAGACATCATTACCATATTCATCTCTCTTTTGACCACCATTTGCTGCAATCATTGGAATATCTTTGCAAACTAACTTTTGATTTCCTTGAAGTGCTAATAGAACGTTCGGCATTGCAGTACCTGGATAAACTAAATTGTTTACTCCGTATTGTTTTGATGAATCCTCATAATATGCTCTTAGATAAGAATATATCCAATCATCTCCTTTATATCTTGAAACTAATGTTAAATCAGGTGGGGCAACTCCAAACCAATTAGCTGAATCTTCTGGCATGGCCCCAGTCATTAGGTCACCAGGTTTTATAGATTTGTCAAAGACAAGGTTTTCAAAAAATATATCTTCAGGAATCTGCAAATCAGTAGCAACTCTTCCCCATCTAGAATATTGAAGAGAGTGACAACCATAACAATAATTAATATATGTTGAAGCGCCTCTTTGAAGTGACTCTATATCATTCAATGAATAATCAAACTTATCGCAATCTCCATAATCTTTACATGCACCACCAGCAGCACCATTAAGATCATAAGTGAATAAAATAAAAAAAATAAAGAAGATAATCTTTTGGAAATTCATGATTTCTTTATGAAGAAATATCATAACCTTTCCGGAACTACCTTCGTAGTTTCAAATTTAGTGTAGATAGGCATTAGTAAGAAGTAAGCAAAATAAATTATTGTGCAAACAACGCTCATTGTCTTCCTTATCTCTGTTACACCAACTGTTCCAAGATAACCCAAAGTAAGAAAGCTTACTCCAAATAAAGTTATAGCAACCTTACTGTAAATGCCTTTGTATCTTATTGATGCGACTTTACTATTATCCAGCCATGGAACAATAAAGAAAATTGCTACGGCAGCAGCCATTACTATTAATCCACCTAAAGGATCAGGAACTGCTCTTAGCATCGTATAAAAAGGGGCGTAATACCAAACAGGTGCTATATGATCTGGAGTGACTAGAGGATTTGCTTTCTCAAAGTTTGCCATTTCAATAAAATATCCTCCGCCTTCAGGAAAGAAAAACATAATCACTGAAAAGACAATCCCAAAAACGCCAATAGCAACCAAAGCATTTAAAACTTTGTATGGAAAAAACGGCACGCTATCAAGAGGGATTCCATCATCATCAAGATATTTCTCAATATCTACTCCTTCTGGATTGCCTGCTCCAACTTCATGCAATGCAACTAAATGTAAAAATACTAAGGCTATTAAAACCAACGGAAGTGCAACAACGTGAAGAGCAAAAAACCTTGAAACAGTTATTCCTGAAATATAATAATCTCCTCTAACCCATAACTCAAGTGACTCTCCAATATATGGAATAGCCCCAAATAAGGATATTATTACTTGCGCCCCCCAATATGACATTTGACCATATGGAAGGACATATCCTAGAAAACCTTCGGCCATCATTGCTACGTATATAGTACAACCAAATATCCAAACCAATTCTTTAGGTTTCTGATATGAGCCATATAGAAGTCCTCTAAACATATGGAGATATACAACAGCAAAAAATAAAGATGCGCCTGTTGTATGCATATATCTAATGACCCATCCATAATCGACATCTCGCATAATATATTCGATTGAAGAAAAAGCTTGTTCTTCAGTATTTGAGTAAGGCATTATTAACCAAATGCCAGTAACTATTTGAATGATTAAGGTTACAGCGGCTAAAGCTCCAAATAAATACCAAAAATTAACTTTTGATGGCACTGGATGTTTTGATAAATGTCTCTCAAAAGTATTGACTATAGGTAATCTATCATTAACCCAAGAAAATAATCTGCCAGCGATTTCACTCATTTATAACTCCTTATCCTCTCCAATAGTTAAAATACTTCCTTCAAACATATGAGGAGGTACTATCAAATTTGTAGGTGCAGGGACACCTTTAAATACTCTACCAACAATATCAAACATTGAGCCATGGCATGGACAAAAAAATCCACCATTCCATGAAGCATCCCAAGGCTTTGGCTCGACTTCTGGAAAATATTTTGGAGCACATCCTAAATGGGTACATACTCCAGAAAAAACAGAATATTCTGGGCTTTTAGACCTTGAAAGATTAAGTCCTCTGTATGGTTCTTCAATCTGATCAGAATTAGGATCTGCTAATTTGGGTAAAACAAGATCTAAACTTTTTAGACTATTCTTGGTATGTCTCACAATAAATACAGGTTGCTTTCTCCATGCAACTTGAATTTGTTGCCCAAATTGCATTTTTGAAACATCTAATTTTACAGGAGCTCCTGCAGCTTTTGCCTTTGCGCTTGGATTCCATGCTGCTATAAAAGGAGTTGCTGCAAAAGGTAAGCCCGATAGACCAACTGCACTAGTTAAGCCAATCAAAACCTTCCTTCTTGTTTTATCTTCTTCTTGCATTTAGGGTGTGTGCTACTCAAATAACTGTGATAATTATAGCATATTTAAGTAATATAAAATCTACTTATAATTAGAAATAAGTATGTAATAAATTAAAAAATTATCTTTTAGAAAATTGTTTACTTTTTCTTGCTTTTACTAGACCGGGCTTCTTCCTTTCAACCCTTCGTGGATCTCTAGTTAGTAGTCCAGCTTGTTTAAGTTGAGGCCTAAGACTCTCATCAAAAGAAGTTAAAGCTCTTGAGATTCCATGCCTTATTGCCCCTGCCTGACCAAAACTACCGCCACCTTTAACCTTCACATTGATATCAATCTTTTCAACGAGCTCTGCTAATTCTAAAGGCTGCATTACAAGCATTTGAGCAACTTTTCTGCCAAAATATTCATCTAGTTTTCTATCATTCACAGAGATTTTTCCTTTTCCTTTTTGTAAATAAACTCTTGCGGATGAGGTTTTTCTTCTGCCTGTTGCGTAATGAATTTCAGTGCTCATTAATTTGGGTTCCATTCAATTGGTTTTTGAGAATCATGACCATGTTCAGGGCCCTTGAAAACTTTTAATTTCTTTATCATAGATTTGCCTAGTTTATTTTTTGGTAACATCCCTTTTACAGCTAGCTCAATTATTCTTTCTGGATTTTTTTCATTAAGTTCCTTGAAAGTTTGTGACTTCAGACCACCGGGATACAAAGAATGTCGGTAATATTTTTTATCAGTATATTTTGATCCTGTAACTTTTATTTTTTCAGCATTAATAACGATTACATAGTCTCCGCCATCAGTATGTGGAGTAAATGTTGGTTTATCTTTTCCTCTGATTCTATCAGCAATTTTCGTTGCTATTCTTCCTAAAACACGATCAGATACATCAAGAACAAACCAGCTTCTTTCTACTTCTTCCTTTTTTAGTGAGTACGTTTTCATAATCATTTAATTTGAGTAGCGAATATTAATGTTTAGTTAGAAATATATCAATATTTATATGCATTTTTATTTTAATCGAATCTTTTTAAATATTTAGAACTTTGCATTTCAGAGAGTCGACTACCGCATCTTTGCCATAAAATATCAATCTTAGCTCCTTGATATAAGTTATTAAAATCTAAATTATTAAAAAAAAACTTTACCTTTGTTTTTTGGATGTATGCAATATCTATAAAAGAGATGAATCTTCTAATTATGTCAATCGAATCATCATCACAATAATTAAAGTTACTTATAAATATCCAATCAAATTTATCAGATATGTATTTGTAATCGCTGGAGCCAGTTGGCTCTCTAAAAAAGCTTGAAAATTCTATCCAGAGAATATTATTAAGGGCTAGCTTGCATTCAAATCTGCGATTGTTTATCTCAATTTCACCTGAATTCAAGTGATCAGTACCAAAATTATTGGCTATAAAAGAAGTTATATCTTCTTCAGAATATATATCATTATTATTATTTAGCTGAATAATATTCCTTGTCCTGTAATCTATATCTCCGTTAAGCTCATGAATATCAACCCTCTCTTTTAGAAATTTTATAGAGTCCATGAACTTTTGTCTTTGGAGGCCATCTTTATATAGACTGTCAGGATGGGCATTAGAGGTTAATATTAATTTTGTTCCAGAATCTATTATTTTGATTAGTAGATCTCCAATAATCATTGCATCTGCGACATCTTCAACTTGAAATTCATCAATAAAAATAAGTGAAGTCTTCTTTGTTAGAATCTTAGAAACTTTAGATAACGGATTCTTTGAACCAGAATTTTTGTTAAGTTCGCTATGAACAAAATTCATAAAATCTATGTAGTGAAAACTTTTGATACTATTGTCTTGAACTTGTTTTATATACTCGTTTGTAATCAGAGTCTTTCCTCTTCCAACATCTCCCCAAATATAAATGCCACAATCTATTTGTTTGCTGAACATTTTTGATAAAGAAAAGCTTTTATATATTTTTAGATTAACTAATTTTTGAATAAGATTAAGTTGTGCTAAATCAGGATTTGCTCCTTGGTTTTTGAGAGCATCAATGATATTTTGAGTAGCTGACATTATGAAATTTTTCCAAACAAGCTTTTTAAACTATGTTTTTGTTATTTTATTAACTTTTGCAGGGACATGGTACTTTATATCTGATGATAAAAACAAATTAGTATCTGCTTCGGAAAAGTCTATCAGCTCAGTAGTGACTATATCATCCGTTAATAATAAATTGCTAAATAATAATAGAAGTGGAATTGGATCTGGGGTAATTTTTTCATACGACGGTTATATAGTAACTAATTTGCATATACTTTCAGGTCAAAATATAAATGTAAAACTTGATAATGGTAAAAATTATCTGGCTAGTATTATTGGAATAGATAAAAATACTGACATTGCTGTCTTAAAAATTTCATCTAGTGAAGAATTAAAACCTATTAATTTTGCAAACTCAGATAGTCTAAAAGTTGGAGATAGAGTATTGGCAATTGGTAATCCATATGGAATTGGTATTTCAGTTTCTAATGGAATTATTAGCGCTACTGGAAGAGATTATGGAAATCCTTATCTTCAACTTATTCAAACAGATGCTGCAATTAATCCTGGTAACTCTGGTGGCGCTCTGATAAATGAGAATGGTAATTTAATAGGAATTAATTCAAAAATATTCTCTAAAACTGGAGCATATCAAGGAATTGGATTTGCTATACCATCCAATCTGGTTGTTCAGATTGCAACCCAATTAATTAAATATGGTAATGTTAAAACTCTCTGGATAGGAAACTTCAGAGTTGCGCGTACTAGAATAAATACTAATGGCAAAGTTATAAACGGGCTAAAAATAATCGAAATGGAAAATGCAGGTCCTTTACACAACAAGGGAGTCAGAGCGAATGATATTATTATTGGTATTAATGATGAAAATGCGAATTGGAATAACTTAATCAGCTCTTTAAAATTTGCAACTTTGGGCGAAAATCTAAAACTTGATTTGATAACTAACGCCAATCAGCTTAAAACTATAAATTTCAAGCCTTCGACATAAGCTAACTTGGCAATCTGATTATATTAGCACCTAAATAATTTAATTTTTCTTCTATCCGTTCGTATCCTCTATCGATATGATAAATTCTATCTACGACAGTTTCACCTTTTGCACATAACCCTGCAAGAATAAGGCTTGCACTAGCCCTTAAGTCTGTTGCCATAACTTCAGCTCCATAAATCGACTTTACTCCCTTAATAGTTGCGTGATTACCTTGAACATTAATATCACAGCCCATCCTATTTAGTTCTAATATATGCATAAATCTATTTTCAAAAACAGTTTCATAGATATTAGAAGTTCCATCTGATATCGCATTGATAACAGAAAATTGAGCCTGCATATCAGTTGGAAACTCTGGGAAAGGTGCCGTAGTAATATCAACAGGTTTTGGATGATCTCTTTTCATAGATATTGAAATAGAATTTTCAGTGAGATCTAATTTTGCACCTGTTCCTTTCAATTTATCAATTACCTTCATCAGCCTATCTGGGTTAATACCATTAACAGTTATATCTCCTTTCGTTACTGCTGCTGCAGCAAGATATGTTCCTGCCTCAATTCGATCTGCAGGAATATAAAACTCGGTGCCTTTTAAATTTTTGACTCCCTCAATAATAATTTCATCTGACCCAGCGCCATAAATTTTTGCTCCCATTGATATCAACATATCTGCCAAATCAATTATTTCAGGCTCTTTTGCAACGTTAGTAAGAACAGAGGTTCCTTTAGCTAGAGTAGCTGCCATCATAATATTTTCAGTGCCAGTAACCGTTACCCCTTCAAACCTGATGTTGGCTGCAGAAAGTTCATCTACAGAAGCTTCGATATATCCATTTTTAAGAACTATTTTTGCACCCATTTGTTTTAATGCATCCAGGTGATAATTTACTGGCCTTGACCCAATAGCGCATCCTCCAGGCAGAGCAATTCTAGCTTTGCCATATTTTGCAACTAAAGGTCCTAATACTAGAATAGATGCTCTCATAGTCTTGACTAATTCATATCTTGCTTCTATATCAGATAAATTATCTGAACAAATTGTAAAATTCATGTTTTCATCAAGCACGATCTCTGAGCCCATTGAACCCAATAATTCAAACATTGTTGTTATATCCTGAAGATAAGGTAGATTTTTAAGAACAACCTTTCCATCACAAAGTATCGTCGATGCAATCATGGGTAGAGCAGCATTCTTTGCACCAGAACAAGTAACTTTACCTGAAAGAGAATTACCACCTTTTATTAGCAACTTCTCCATTTTAACTAACCCTTGTCTCTAAGCTTAGAGCATGAAGCTCTCCAGACTTAAATTGACTCTCAAGAAGTTTCATTATTTTTTTATGCTGGTCTACTAATGACATTTCAATGAAAATAGAGGAAACAACAACTAGTCTGAAATTACATGCGTCGCCATCAAAGATACATCTAGCATCAGGAATATTTTCACAAATTATCTTTTCAATAACTTCTTTCATCCTATGAAATGCCTGCATCTCCAGCATCAGAAACCCAATTATCTAAGGTAGATTCAATTTTCTCATTATTTGAAATTGCAAGAGCTTGAAATTGATTTCTGAAAGTTAATCCTAGATTAACACCATTTATAATAATATTAATAATCTTCCAGCCTTCTTTATCTTTTCTTAATTTATATGAAATAGGATATTTACTGCTTCCAGTATCAAGGGTCTGTTTTACTTCAACAGTTTTTAATTCTTTATATGAAAAATCATCTTGAAATTGTGTTGATATAGTTGAATCCCCCCATTGTGCAAGAGTTTCTGCATAAGTGTCCAAGAGTGAGTCTTTAAAAATTTCAACAAATTGAGCTCTTTGTTCTTTTGTTGCTAGAAGATAATATTTCTTGCCCATTACACTTGCAGCCACTCTTCTAAAATCAATCATAGGCTCAAATATGTCTTTAATTTTTTGCTCATACGTTTCTCTGTCAGTCTCAAATAACTCAGAATTTTTTGTTAGAACAAAAACCATTTTTTGTGCATTAGAATCTATGAAATTGTAAGGATCTCTTAAATTTTGATCATCTATGAATTCATTTGCTAATAAATTATTAAATATAAATAAAAAAAGAAATAAAAAATTTTTATGTGTACATAACATTAGACTATTATAACATTACGTATAACGTAAATTTTTTAAATTAATATGAATAAATATAACTATATTGCCTCTGCAAAGAGAACCATAAAGATTGAATCTAATTCGATTAGTCAAATTGCTAGTCAGTTAGATAAATCTTTCATAACGCTTTGCGATAAAGTTATTAAATGTGATGGCAAATTTATAATCATGGGTGTCGGTAAGTCTGGTCATATAGCTCAAAAAATTTCTGCTACCCTATCCAGTACAGGAACACCTTCAGTATTTATCCATCCAACAGAAGCTGCTCATGGAGACATGGGCCTTATTGATAAAAAAGATATTGTGCTTTTAATTTCAAATTCTGGAGAAACAGATGAAATTATTAATATACTCCCGTCCCTTAAAAGACATTGCAAAAAAATAGCTTCCTTAACAAGCAACAATAAATCTTCCATAGCTAAATCGGCAGATATAAAGATACAGCTCAAATCAAAAAAGGAAGCATGTCCGCTAAATCTTGCTCCTACTTCTTCCACAACTAATGCCATGGTATTTGGAGATGCTCTTGCGATTGCTTTGTTGGAGGCTAAAGGTTTTACGCAAAAAGATTTTGCATCTTCTCATCCAGCTGGCAAGCTTGGAAAAAAATTAATCACTCAAGTTGAAGATCTTATGCATAAGGGTCATGCGGTTCCAAAAGTAAGTGCAGATACGATCCTAGATAAAGCTTTATTAGAAATTACGAAGAAAAATCTTGGAATTACTTTAATAGTTGAGAAAACTAGATTGGTTGGAATTTTTACTGATGGTGATTTAAGAAGATGTATAAATAAGAAGGTCGACATACAAAATACTAAAATAAAAGATGTAATGACAAAAAAATTTAAAACAATCAATTCAGATGCGCTTGCAATAGATGCAGCAAATATTATGGAAGATAATAAAATTTTTACACTTGTTGTTATAGACAAAAATAAACATATTGGTGTAATTTCAATGCATGACCTCATTGAGGCAAGGATCCTTTAGTTGAATAATAAATCACTATTTTTAATAACTTTGTCCATATTTTCTTTTGTTATTCATGCGGTTGAAATAAATAAAGATATAAAAATTAAATCGGATTCTATTGAATTTTTAAAAGAAAATAATCAAATTAGTTTCTTGAATAACGTTGAGATTAGATCAAACTCTGTAAGAATTGTTGCAAATTCAGCTACTTATGATGATTTTAACAATGTTATATCAATTTCAGGTAGGCCTTCAACGATAGAATCAAGTATGAAAGACACAGTTTTTTCTGGCAAGGCTAATAAAATACTTTTTTTTAACGACGAAAAAATACATCTTATTGGGAATGCTTCCATGAAATATGAGAGCATCTCAATTGCTTCGGATTTAATTATCTTTAATCCTCAAACAGGCAAATTGTCTTCTTAGTAATTCTTTATGTTAAAAATTAATAACATATCTAAAGCTTTTAAAGATAAAAAAATTGTCTCTGGAGTTAGTTTTGAAGTTAATGCAGGTGATATTTATGGGCTTTTGGGTCCAAATGGAGCAGGAAAAACTACTACATTTTATATTATTGCAGGTCTATTAAGTTCAGATAGAGGACAAATAATACTATCTGGTGAGGATATCTCTGCTATTCCCATGCACCAAAGATCTAAGCGTGGTATAAAATATTTACCACAAGAACCTTCTATATTTCAAAATCTCTCAGTTTATGAAAATCTTTATGGTTTAGCAGAGCTTTCGTTTGATAATAAAAGGGATATAGAAATTTTTATTGACAATTCCATGGAGGAATTTAATTTATCAAAAATTTCTGATCTTAAGGGCAGGCAATTATCTGGAGGGCAAAGAAGAAAGGTTGAAATAGCAAGAACGCTTGCCGCAGACCCAAAAGTTATTTTGCTAGATGAGCCCTTTGCTGGTATTGATCCTATTGCTATTGAAGATATAAAGAATGTTTTAACAAAATTGTTGAAAAGAGATATTGGTATTCTTATTACTGATCATAATGTAAGAGAAACTCTAGAGATATGTAATAAAGCGGCGATCATAAGTGATGGTAAGGTTATTGCAGAAGGAAATAAGGAAAGTTTGATATCTAATGAAATTGTTAAGAAAGTTTATCTAGGTAATATGTACAAGTAGACATGGCAATTTCATTATCTAAAAACCTTAAGCAAAAACAAAATCTAAAGTTAACCCCTTCACTTAAAAAATCTATTGATCTGCTCCAATTGTCAAGGTTTGAATTAATAAAAAAGATAGAAAAAGAAATTATTGAAAACCCCTTTTTAGAAAGAAATGATGATCTTGTTGGTGAAATAGATTTTAATCATAAAGATTTTGATTTTGAAATTGAATCAAAATTATCTCTTAGCGAATCCCTAATCAAGCAATTAAATGAGCTTTCTTTAAGTGATAGAGAAATACAGGTTTCAAAACTTATTATTGGCTGTATTGATGAATCTGGAGAGCTTACAGAAGATATTGGTCAAATAGAAGAGATATCTAATTATGTATATAGTGCAATAGAGATAGAGAATAATCTTAAGAACATTATTCATAAACTTAGTCCATCAGGAATTGGTTATAGAAATCATAAAGAATGTATACAAATTCAAATCCTAAATAATCCAGAGATCAAGAAAAGGCAAAAGAACTTAATAATAGCTATTTTATCAAATGAGAAATTAGACGACTTAAATCAAATAAAAAGAACTGTTATCAAGAACGGTTACAGTGAAGAAGATTTTAATTCAGCCCTAAAAGAGATCAAAAATTGTGATCTTAGTCCTGGATTAAACTATGAAGATACTAAATATATAGAAGCAGATTTAAAAATTTCTATCAAAGAAAAAAATATCGAGGTAAATTTTAATAAAGGTACTTTTCCATTAATTAAATTAGATAATGATCTGATAAGTGATGTAAAAAAAGAGTTAAAATCAAAAAAAAATAAAGAAATTCTTGAAAAAATAAATGATGCGAAGTGGCTCCTAACATCTGTTAAAAAACGAAATGAGACTGTGCAAAAGGTTGGTAAATATATATGTTTAAAACAGATTGCATTTTTTGATAATAATCCTCTTAAAATAAATGCTTTAAGCAATAAAGAAATAGCAGATGAGATTGGTGTGCATCCTTCAACTGTTTCAAGGATTTTAAGAAATAAGTACATTGATACACCAAAAGGTATTATGCCGATGAAGTCTCTTTTAATTTCATCAGTATCAAGAATTAGGGATGTATCTGTTGCTCAATTAATGAAGCTCATTCAAGATATTGTAAATTCTGAGAAAAAACCAAAAAGCGATAAAAAAATAGCAATAGAGCTTAATAAAAGAGGTTTTGGCCTTGCAAGAAGAACAATTTCAAAATATAGAAAGAAAAATAATATCCCTTCTTCAAGATATAGGTAGGCCTTTAAAGGTTAGAATTATGTAAATGGATAATGTCGAAAGCAAAAATAATTTAAAAATCATAATTGATGACTCATCAAATTTATCTCTTAATCAAATAAGAAATCTTTTAAATAAAATGTCTGCTTCAGAAATTGCTCATGCTCTTGAGTCGTCTCCACCAAAACAAAGAGGTCTTCTATTTTCATTATTAAAAACAGAAGAGGAAGGAGATGTCCTTTTTGAATTAGGAGAAGAAATCCAACAAGATTTATTATCCAATATCTCAAATGAGGAACTTACAGAAGCTGTAAAGGAACTCGAATTAGATGAAATTGTAGATATCTTACAAAATTTACCAGAAGAAAGAATGAAAAAAATTCTTTCAAACATGTCTATGGTTGATAGGGATAGAATTGAGATGGGACTTACTTTTCCAGATGACACAGCAGGTGGTTTACTTAATACTGATGTGATTAGCGTTCGGCCAGATAATTCTATAAATGAAGTAATAAGTTACTTAAGAGATCAAAAAGAATTACCAGAGAATACTGACAAAATTTTTGTAGTCAATCATGAAAATGAGTATTTAGGGGAGTTATCCATTGGAAAAATAATTACCTCAGACCCATCCCTGATCGTAAAAGAAATAATGGAAACAGAATTTTTTCCCATAGATACTGGGCTAAATGATAAAGAAGTTGCAACAATTTTTGAAAGAAATGATTTAATTTCATCTTCTGTTATTGATGAAAATGGAAAATTAATTGGAAGAATTACTATCGATGATGTTGTTGACGTCATTAGGGAAGATGCAGATCAAAATCTCTTAGGCATGGCTGGTGTGGCTGAAGATACTTTTGCCCCACCAGGAAGAGCAGCTAAAAGTCGAGTTTTTTGGTTAAGTATGAATTTAGTAACAGCATTTATAGCTGCAAGTACTATTAATTTATTTCAGGACGTTATTGATAAAATTGTGTATCTGGCAGTTCTTATGCCTATTGTTGCCAGCATGGGTGGAGTGGCAGCCACACAAACTCTTACAATTGTTTTAAGAGGATTAACTCTCGATCAAATTAATACAAAAAATATTGGCTGGCTCTTTAAAAGAGAATTAGCTGTATCAATTTTAAATGGCATAGTTTTGTCAATATTGGTAGGTTTTATTACTTATGCTTGGTTTCAAGATATTACTATCGCCATACTGATATCTTGTGCTCTTGTAATAAACTTAATCAGCTCAGTATTTGCAGGCATTGTGGTTCCTCTTATACTAAGGAAATTAAAGCAAGACCCTGCTATTGGTGGAAGTGTTGTTGTAACTACGGTCACAGATGTTATTGGGTTTTTATCATTCCTAGGCTTAGCAACAATTTATTTAATTTAATCTTATTATTTGAGGGTTCTCTAGAGAGCCCTTAACATTAAATTTAAATGTTGAAGCATCATCAAGCCTTTCATCAAAAATATTTTCAAATACGATACCACCAGCAAGAGCTGGTATTCCACCAAAAATAGCCGCATACCAAGGAATATTTTCTGATACTTTTAATCTCATTTCTAAATTTAAATCCAATTCATCTAACAAACCATCATTGTCTTTTAGGATTTGGCCTACCCATCTCATTCTTGCCTCATTAGTTTCAAGTTTGATGGACTTGCTTATTAGAGCCCTATTTTTTCCAATATATAGATTACCTTCAGCTCTATTTATTACCAAATTATTAGAATCAAGAATTGTTTCGTTACTAATGTTTTCAATAATAGCATTTAGGTTGAAAATTTTTAGGGCTCTAAGTAAAGCTGAATCAGGTAAAGATGTTTTTGATTGAAAGTCTTTGAGTAGAAAATCAATATCTCCTTCTAAATCTTTAATTTCTTTCAAACTAGTCCATTGTATGTTCAGGTTAGTAGATAAATAATCAAAGTCATAATCAATCATATTACTAAGTATATTATTTTTATTATTAATCTCAAAAAGGCCTTTTATTTTGTATAAATCAACTTTTTTGTTGTAGCTAATGTAAGCCTTATCATTATTTATATAAGGTCCTATATTAAGGTTTTTGCTAGATATTCTTATGTTATCAAGTGTTGTTATCGTTTTATTTTTTAGAAGATAAAAATCAATATCTTGAAATACTTCATTAAATAGTTCAATATTTTTACCTACCAACCTCAGGTTGATATCATTAATTCCTGAGGATACCTCTAAGCCATCATAACTTAAGTTTTTAAAATCAAACTTGGAATCATTTAGATCAATTCTAATAAAATTAGATGGATCAATCCTTATAGTTCCATTAAGATCCATTCCTGAAAAAGATGCATTTATCTCATCTTCTAAAAAGTCAATTTTTAATAATTGATCCTCATACAAATTTTGAAAAATATCTAGTTGGTTAATTGAAATAGTCATAGACTTTAAATTAGAGGTATTATTTAAGTCATTATTAGAAAATAAGTCATCTATTTTAAATTTATTGAGAGATAAGAATATGTGAAATCCATCGTTGGTATTAATTTCCATTATTTCTTTGTCAAGGCTAGCTCCTAGCGAAAAAAAGCCATTATTTCCCTCTCCGATAAAGGCCTTAAATTTTTTGTTTTCTATTAAATATGTGGGGTTTGATAAATCAGAGATAAATATATTGGTTGCTAGTTTTATATTTAAGTCTTTTTTTAATTCATCAAGATTAGATTTGATCACTGTATTATTCAAATTCGTATTTAATTTTAAAGATACTACTTCATTGTTGATATTAATAATTGCATCAAATTCTTCTAATCCATCCATGCTGAAGTAGTCAGTACTTTCAAGTAAATCAGCCATGTCAAATAATAGAGATGATTGCAATTTGATTTCATTATTGCTGATTAGTATTGAGCCAGTAAGCCCTTGATCAGGAATGTTTGAGGAGAAAAGTCCGCTTAGACTTTCATCGATATTTCCAAATAAAACCATATCAATATCATTAATTTCATATTTTGATTTAGTTACAAGCCTTGAGTCTGAAAAAGAATATTTATTAAGATTATTAAAATTATTTATTTCAGAATCATAATAACCGTTACTTTGAAGATACAGATTTATCTTCGTATCTGAAAAATTATCAAGATTAATAAATTCGCCCTTTTTTATAATTTCTTCATTTAACAAAAAACTAGAAGTAAAAAAATACTTTTTTGATCCTGAGTTGTTAAAAATATTTATATCTGTGAAAGGAATGTCATTTAATTCTCCGTTTGTGCTAACTATTGAAATACTTCCTTGGTCAATGATAACAAAAGTATCTTTAGATCTAAGGTGAAACTCTTCTGCTTTTATAAATAAGTCATTAATTTGAACTTTATATGAACTACTATTTTGACTTGCTGATTCTTCTAAAAATTGGATATCTTCTAACTTTAAAGAGCTTAAATTGATGTGTCCTTTTAATATTGTGTTAAAAATATCAATACCAATCTCAACTTTTTTTGCTTTTACAATATCGTTTAAATATTGGTTCTTTGCAGATAAGTTACTCAAAGTAATGCTTGGAGATCTCAAACTAATTTTAGAATCTATATCTGAATAATCTATAGAGTAATCATCATTTAATATTTTATTACTTATAAATATAAGTGTTTCAGGCTTATAAAGGATTGATGAGCAGGCAATTACAATTAAAAACATAAAAAATATTAACGAAATTGAAAATAATTTTAAAAATTTTCTAACGTAAGTCATTTAAAAACTTTTATTTAAAGATTTTGGGAAATACAAAGATATAAATGCTATTAATGTACAAAATAATATATTTATTGGGCTGCTTATTAATAACACTAAGTATGAAAAATTATATAAGTTTTCTACCAATTGAATAAATCCGACATAGGCGGATGCTGAAATGCCAAAAAACAAGCAAATTTGTAAATATGAAAATAATTTAAAAGAATTAGCGTATAAGTTTATTGTATATGTTGTCAGACAAAATATTAGTGCATTTAAACCAAAATATGTTTCTGAAATTAGATCAATATACAATCCAACAAGAAAGGCTTCTGATGAATTTATATTTTTATTAGATCTGTATACGTAAAGAGAATAAGTTAAAAAAGTTAGGGGTAAAACTATAAAAAAATTTAAAAACAAGCCAGCAACGAAATGGTCTATAACATTCACAAAAGTTATAAAAAGTATTCTCTTTAGGTAATTGATCATTAATATTTGATAACCCCAAGTACACTATCCTCTAAAGGGTTTGTTGTAAGTTTTATTTCTAAGCGGACTATGGTCGTTTCTTCGATTACTATTTCTTTTAGAAAGCCAACCTTTATGTTTTTAGGATAAATTCCACCCAACCCAGATGTGTAAAACTCTTTATTAATTGACATTTCTTCTTTCCATAAAAGAGGGTTATATGAACAAACTATAATATCCAATCTTCCGCTACCCTTAGCATTACAAAAGAATTGATTAGAACCTGATTTTATCGGCAATGAGTGAGAGACATCTGTAAGAAGAAGTACCTCATGATACTTATTTTTATTTTGATCAACAATTAATCCAAGTATTCCAGAAGAATTAAAAACAACATTATCTTTATATGAATTTTCACCATTGCTTAAAATTTCGATGTGCATTCTATGCCTATCACAACATTTATAAATATTTGGATCCAGACTTCGTAATTGAGCAATATCATATGAAAAATTATAATTTTTCTTTTCAATTGCATTTTTTATAATCTCTTCATCTTTAAAAAAATTATTGTCTCTTGAGATTAAATAATTATTTAAATAACTAACATTAAGTGCGTCTTTCAGATTTTTATTTTCATCTATTAAATCATTTTTAGATTTTGTTAAATTTATTACGGATTTTATTGGCTCTATTGTTATTTCATTTGTTATATAGACAGCAGAAACTTTAAAAGATTTAAATGAATTTTTAATGCTTTGAAAGCTATTAGAGGTTATGTCCAAGTAGAGTATTGATACGCTTATACAAAGGAATATAAAGTAACTTAGTTTTTGACCAGGAGTTGGCGCAATCCTAGCCATGGCTATTATTCAGACGATAAAAGATCAATATTATATTTATCCATTATCTCCAAAGCTTGTCCTCCACCTCTTGCAACACAAGTTAACGGATCTTCTGCAACGATAACCGGAATGCCTGTAGAGTTTGAAATTAATTTATCCAAGTCTCTTAATAGCGCTCCTCCACCAGTCAAAACAATGCCTCTTTCAGCGATATCAGCAGCAAGCTCAGGAGGAGATAGCTCTAAAGCATTTCGAATTGCTCTTACTATTCCATATAATGGATCTTTCATAGCTTCAAAAATTTGCTCGCTATTTATTGAAAAAGTTTCAGGTATTCCTTCGGCTAAATTTCTTCCAGTAATAGACATTTCAATCTTTTCAGATTCTGCGGTAGCGCATCCTATTGTATATTTTATTTTCTCAGCAGTTGATTCTCCAATAACACATCCATAATTTCTTCTCACCCATGATGTAATAGATTCATCCATTTTATCTCCTCCGATCTTTACAGACTCTGAGTAGACAACTCCATTCAAGGATAATATTGCAATCTCTGAAGTTCCTCCACCAATATCAACAACCATATTTCCACTTGCCTCCTCAACAGGTAAGCCAGCTCCAATTGCTGCAGCCATAGGTTCTTCTATTAATTTTACATCTCTTGCACCAGCCCCAAGAACAGATTCTCTAATAGCCCTTCTTTCTACTTGAGTTGACCTACATGGAACACATACAAGCACTCTAGGACTTGGTTTTATGAATAATTTTTCATGAACTTTTGCAATAAAATGTTGTAGCATTTTTTCAGTTACTTGGAAGTCAGCAATAACGCCTTCTGACAACGGTCTTATTGCTTTAATATTACCAGGAGTTCTTCCAAGCATTTTCTTTGCTTCTGTACCAACGGCCACTACAGTCTTCTGTCCTCTTGATTCCCTTATCGCAACCACAGACGGCTCATTTAGCACAATGCCAACATCTTTTGTGTAGATCAATGTGTTAGCAGTTCCTAGATCAATTGACAAATCGTTAGAGAAATAGCCTCCAATCATCTTAAATAAGTTAAATTTCACCTGATTTCCTGCAATAAATTAATTTAAATAATACCCTAGTTAGGTTAATATTCTCCCACTAATCTATAATAATATCCTATATATGGACAAGAAAACAGTAACAACTATATCTTACCTATCAAGACTAAAAATTGATGAAGAAAAAGAAGAAAAAATAACTAATGATCTGGAAAATATAATTAAATTTGTTGATCAATTAAATGATATAGATACTTCTGATATAGAGCCACTTACAAACCCTTTAGAAAAAACTGCAAAAACAAGAGACGACATAGTAACAGCAGATAACTTAAAGAAAGAATTACTTGAAATTGCCCCGTCTTCAAATGAAGACTATTTTTTAGTTCCAAGGGTTGTTGAGTGACAATAAGATATAAAACAATTAAAGAGATAAAAAATATGATTTCTCATAAAGAGATTTCTAACAAAGAACTTGTCAAAGAAGTCTATAAATTAATAAATGAGAATTCACATTTAAATGCATTTATAACTCTTAACGAAGACAGTTCTCTTAAAAAAGCTGAAAATTTTGATAACAATCCATCTGATTCTTCTTTAGCAGGTATCCCAATTGCACAGAAAGATCTTTTTTGCACAAAAAATTTAAGAACTACTTGTGGATCAAAAATTCTAGATAATTTTATTCCTCCCTATTCAGCCACTGTTATTGATAACCTTGAAAAAGCTGGTTGTATATCAATTGGTAAAACAAATATGGATGAATTTGCAATGGGGTCATCTAACGAAACAAGTTATTTTGGAAATGTTCATAACCCTTGGGGTGAGAATCTAGTGCCAGGAGGGAGTTCTGGTGGTTCTGCCTCTGCTATTGCTGCTGGTATTGTTCCAGCTGCATCAGGAACCGATACTGGTGGATCTATAAGACAACCTGCTTCTCTGTGTGGAATAACTGGCCTCAAGCCAACATATGGAAGAGTTTCAAGATGGGGGATGATAGCCTTTGCTTCTAGTCTTGATCAAGCAGGCCCAATGGCTAGGACTGCTGAAGATTGTGCGTTGCTATTAAATGAAATGTGTTCTCATGACATAAAAGATACAACTTCTCTAGATGAAAATATTCCAAATTTTGAAGATGCTTTGAATCAGTCATTAAAAGGCAAAAAGATTGGAGTTGTAAAAGATCTTGATTTAGCTAGTCTTGATAATAATGTTGTTGAAGTTTACGAAAATTCCCTGAAAGAGTTTGTATCATTAGGGGCTGAACTTGTTGATATTTCACTACCAAACCTTTCTTTATCAGTCCCTACTTATTATGTGGTTGCTCCAGCAGAATGTTCATCAAATTTATCTAGATTTGATGGGGTAAAGTTTGGCAGAAGATCCCAAAATCCAAAAGATCTTGAAGAGCTCTATATTCAAACTAGATCAGAAGGATTTGGTGATGAGGTAAAAAGAAGAATTCTTATTGGATCTTACGTGCTTTCTGCTGGCTATTATGATGCTTATTATAAAAAAGCACAGCAAGTAAGAAGGCTGATAAAAAAAGATTTTGATGAAGCATTTTCTGATGTAGATGTAATTATGACTCCTACAACTAGAGGTGCTGCATTTGAAATGGGTTCAAAAGGAAGTGATCCAATTCAAATGTATCTTGAAGATTTATTTACAATATCTGCAAATCTAGCTGGACTTCCTGCTATGTCTTTACCTAATGGAAATATTGATAACAAACCAATTGGTTTACAGATAATAGGTAACTTTCTTGATGAAAGTTCAATTTTAAACTTTGCACATATGTATCAAACCAAAACAAACTGGCATATGTTGACACCTGAGGGAGTTATCAAATGACCTGGGAAACGGTAATAGGTTTGGAAATACATGCTCAACTTTCAACAAAATCTAAGTTGTTTTCAGGAGGCTCTACAGAATTTGGTGCTGAATCTAATACGCATGTTGATTTAATTGATATGGGATTGCCAGGTGTTCTTCCTGTAGCAAATAAAGAAGCATTTTATAAGGCTATTAGATTTGGTCTTGCAACTGGGGCTGAGATAAATCAAGTTTCTTCGTTTGATAGAAAAAATTATTTTTATCCAGACCTTCCTAAAGGTTATCAGATTACTCAAATGACAAAACCTATTATTGAAAAAGGATCTATTAAGATCTTTGCAGATGACTCTGAAAAAGTAATAAATATTACAAGAGCTCATCTTGAAGAGGATGCGGGTAAGTCAATTCATGATCTTTTTGAAGGAGAAACAGGAGTTGATTTAAACCGAGCAGGTACACCCCTTCTTGAAATTGTTTCCGAACCTGAAATTTCTAATGCAAAAGAAGCTGTTGCGTACTTTAAAGCAGTAAGACAGCTAGTAACTTTCTTAGATATATGCGATGGCAATATGGCTCAAGGATCTATGAGATGTGATGTAAATGTTTCCATTAAAAAAAGTGGGGATAAGGAGCTTGGAACAAGAGCTGAGCTTAAAAATATAAATTCTTTCAAATTTATAGAAAAAGCAATTAATTATGAAATTGATCGCCAAATAAGAGTTATAGAAAGTGGTGATTCTGTTGTTCAGGAGACAAGACTATACGATAGTGAAAAAAATGAGACTAGGTCAATGAGATCAAAAGAAGAAGCAAACGATTATAGGTACTTTCCATGTCCTGATCTTCTTCCAGTTGTTATTTCAGATAAAGAATTACAAGAAATAAAAGAGAGTTTACCTGAGCTGCCAGAAGAAAAAGAACATAGGTACATTTCAGATGTTGGTTTGGATGAGTCTGAGGCAAAAATAATATCTTCCTCAAAAACAATGGCTAATATGTTTGAAGAAGCTTCAACTAAAACAAATGATGCAAAGCTTGTTGCAAAATGGCTTGTTGGTGATGTCAGTGCTTTATTAAATAAAGATAATATTGATATAGAAGAATCTAATTTATCTCCGGAGAATTTTGGAAAATTAATTGAAAGAATATCTGACAGTACTATCTCTGGGAAAATCGCTAAATCAGTACTTGAAGAAGTTTGGGAGAGTGGGTCTGATGTAGATGAAATAGTAGAAACAAAAGGTCTTGTTCAGATTCAAGATGAATCTATCTTAGTGGAAATTGCAAAGAAAGTAGTTGAATCAAATCCAGATCAAGTGACTGCTTATAAGGGAGGTAAAGATAAACTTTTTAGTTTCTTTGTAGGACAGGTCATGAAAGAAACACAAGGAAAAGCTAATCCAAAAAGTGTTAACGAGATTTTAAAGAAAATTCTTAATTAAACAATAAACATGCTCAGAGTTTCGGCAACAAAAGCTGGTTTCTCAATACCTTTGATTTCCATGGTCACTTCTGTTTTTGCAAGGAATTGGCCAGGATTCTTTTCAGTAACATCAATACACTTCATTCGAATTCTTACTTCTGAGTTTACAGGTACTGGGCTTAAGAATCTTACTTTATCTAATCCATAATTTAGTCCCATCTTAGTGCCCTCGAGGACCATACCTATTTCTTGCTCAAAAGGTATACCAGCAACTAATGACAATGATAAGAATCCATGAGCAATGGTGGATCCAAATACTGGGGTTGCTTGTTCTGGATCAACATGAATAAATTGATGATCCATAGTCGCATCAGCAAATTTATCTATGCGCTTCTGATCTATTATCACCCAATCCGAGACCCCTACTTCAGTTCCAAGCACAGAATCTATTTCTGACGGTTTTACAATTTTTAACATCCTACTTCTCCATATAATAATTGTTATATTCTTCTCTTAGTTCAAACTTTTGAAGTTTACCTGTTGCGCCATGTGGAAGCTCTTTTAGAAAAATAATTTCATCAGGCAGCCACCATTTTGCAACCTTATCACTTAGAAATTCAATTATGCTATCTTTATCAATAGGTTCACCTGAATTTGAAACCACAAATAACATTGGTCTTTCATCCCATTTTGGATGTGGAATACCTACCACGCATGCCTCAGCAACTTCAGGATGTCCAAAAGCTGCATTTTCAAGATCAATTGAGCTTATCCATTCTCCACCTGATTTAATTACGTCTTTTGCTCTATCTTTAATAGTCATGTATCCGTCCTGGTCTAATACTGATATGTCTCCAGTATCAAACCATCCCTCTGCATCAACTGCATCCTTATCAGCTTTAAAATACTTTTGAAGAATCCAAGGACCTCTTACTAGTAGATGGCCTTGAGATTCGCCATCTTTGGGAAGCTCATTTCCTGCGTCATCAACAACTTTTAATTCAACGCCATATATTGGTCTACCCTGTTTTAACTGAACAGAATATTTTTCTTCTTTTGTCATCTTTTTCATTGCTAAGGTTGGAATATTGGTAGTCCCCATTGGGCTCATTTCAGTCATACCCCATGCATGAATAACATTCACATCATGAACTTCATCAAATTCTTGAAGAGTCGATAGCGATAATGCTGATCCTCCAATAATGGTATTTTTTACAGAAGTCAGAATCTTATTATTGTCTCTGCAATATGCTAAAAGACCCATCCATATTGTTGGAACCCCAAAAGCAAGTGTAACGTCCTCTTGATCTATAAGTTCATATAATGGCTCTCCTTCCATCTGCATACCCGGCATCACTAATTTATTCCCACTCATCGGACCAAAATAAGGTATCCCCCATGCCAATACATGAAACAAGGGAACCACCATAAGAATTGAATCATCTGATTTAATAGTCATAGCTGTTAAAGCAACCTGAGCATGTAAAATATTTGATTTATGGCTATATAAAACACCTTTAGGATTTCCAGTAGTTCCCGATGTATAACAAAGTGCGCATGCTGCGTCATCATCTAATTCTGGCCAAATATATTCTTCATCTCCAGCTTTTATATACTCTTCATATGAAATTGCGCCCTTCAAAGAGTTTTCTGGCATTTCGTCCTCTTCACATAAAACAACATACTTTTCAACGGTTTCTAGCTTATCTTGAAGGCTCTCTAGTATTGGAACAAATGGCAATTCAACAAAAATTATTTTATCTTCAGCATGGTTGATTATGTAAACGGCTTGTTCGGGATGTAATCTAAAATTTAGGGTATGAGTAATTGCTCCCATTCCAGAAATTCCATAATACATTTCTAAATGCCTATAAGTGTTTAAAGCTAATGTTGCTATTACATCTCCTTTTTTTACGCCATCTTTCTCTAAAGCTGAAGCAAGTTTTCTTGATCTTATACATACTTCCTCGTAATTTGATCTATGAATCTTTCCTGATACTAGCCTACTTATAACTTCTGTTTTTGGATGCATTGCCTTTGCATGTTCAATTATCCCAGCTACGTTGGGTGTCCAATTTTGCATATCTCCAATCATTTGAATTGCTCCCTTATCTTGTTTGATATAAATTATATAAGAACCAACATTAATTGATAACAAAAATTATGAATATAAAAGAAGGTATTGAAAAAAGATTCTCTGCGAGAGCATTCACAAATGAAGTTCCTAGTATGAAAATAATTAAAGAAATTCTTACAACGGCAAATTCTGCTCCTTCGGGAGGCAATATACAACCTTGGAAAGTTTATGTTTTAAATCAAGATTCTAAAACTAAGTTAGCAGAGCAAACCCTTCATAACTTTGATACTGGAGTACAGGAAGATATTGAATATGATATTTATCCAAAACCTTTGGGAGATGAGTATAAAAAAAGAAGATATGAATGTGGAGCGGATATGTATAAGGCCCTCTCTATAGAGAAGGATGATTTAGATTCTAGATTTAAACAAATAAGAGAGAACTATAACTTTTTTGGAGCTCCTTTAGGAATGATTATTACAATCGATAAATCTTTTGGGAAAAATGGCTGGGGTCATGTTGGAATGTTCTTAGAGAATCTTTGGCTTAGTGCTATTCATCACGGTTTAAGCTTATGCCTACAAGAATCCTGGTCAATCTATCCAAAAACTGTGAAAGAAGCTATAAACCATCCTGATAATGAAATAGTTTGGTGTGGTGTGGCAATTGGTTATGCAGATATGAATGATCCAATCAATAATTATAGAACTAGAAGAGAAGAACTAGATTCATTTGTAAAGTTTGTAAAATAACTTTTGTGTCCAACTCTATTAATTTTGAAAACTCTTTTGCAAAAGAGTTAAATGAAATATGTGAGAAATGTAGTCCTACAGCTTTTTTAGGGTCTGAAATACTTTTAAAAAATTATAAGCTCGCTGAAGAGCTTGGACTTAGTAAGAACTTTGTTGATTCTGAAGAGTGTTTAAATATTTTCTCTGGCGTAAGTTTGCCAGAAAACTCAATTCCAATAGCGCAAGCATATGCTGGACATCAATTTGGACATTTTAACCCGCAGCTAGGCGATGGAAGAGCTATCCTTATAGGTGAAATCAATGATTACGAAATTCAACTAAAAGGTATTGGCCAAACACCTTTTTCAAGAAGAGGAGATGGTAAGTCTGCTCTAGGGCCAGTATTAAGAGAATATGTAATTAGTGAGTTTATGCATTCAATGGGCATCCCAACCACAAGATCTCTTTTTGCTATTAAAACTAATGAATTTGTTTATAGAGAGTCTGCACAACCTGGTGGTATTCTCGCTAGAGTTGCAAGAAGTCATATAAGAATTGGTACATTTGAGTATGCCCGAAATAAGAATAATGGAGTCCTTAAATCATTAGCTGACTATTCAATTAATAGATATTATCCAGAGTCAAATGAAACAGATAATAAATATCTAAGTTTTTATGCAGCTGTGTGCAACAAACAAGCATTATTAATTTCTAAATGGATGAGTATTGGCTTCATTCATGGTGTTATGAATACAGATAATATGACCATTTCGGGAGAAACAATTGATTATGGTCCATGTGCATTTATGGACAAGTATGATCCAAAAACTGTTTTTAGCTCAATTGATCATCAAGGGAGATACGCATATCTAAATCAACCTGCCATACTCATATGGAATCTTGCAAAATTTGCCGAAACTCTTATTCCTCTGATAGGTGAAAATGAGGAAAAATCAATAAAGCAATTATCCGATATTCTTCAAGTAACTATGCCTACGTATCAAGAATATTTCTATGAGGAAATGCGACAAAAATTAGGCTTAAAGGATGTTAATGAAAACAATATTAAAATAATAGAGGGTTATCTAAAAATATTACAATTTATGAAGATTGACTTTACTCTTTCTTTTAGAGATCTAGCAAAAATTCTTATTAACAAAAAAATGATTAAGGATTCAGTATTTAAAGAATCCCAAGATTTTAATGATTGGTATAAAAATTGGTTAAAAGAGTTAAATAAATACAAAAAAAGTAATGAAGACATATCAAGAAAGATGGATGATGTTAACCCCTGCTATATCCCAAGAAATCATATTATAGAGAGAGGACTAGGGATAGCATCAGAGGGTGATATATCTCAAATTAAAGAAATAAATGAATTGCTAAGATCTCCACATCTTGAAAAAAATATATCTAAAGATTATCTATCGCCCTCTTCAGACTCTGACTTGCCATATATAACTTATTGCGGAACTTAATTAAATAAATTAACTTTTAAAAATACCTAAAGTAATCCTTGGAAGTGATTGAAAGTCCCTTAAAGTGGAAATGTTTGAGAAATGATTTGATTTAAAGATATCTGTAACTTCATTTTGTTGATCATAGCCATGTTCCAAAATAAGAATTCCATCATTCTTTAGCACTTTAGTTGACTGATCAACAATTAATTTTATATCTCCTAACCCATCATCTGATGAAACTAAAGCTTTATTTGGTTCATGCATTAAATTACTTAAATGAGGGTCTTGATCTGAAATATAGGGCGGATTACTAACAATCAAATCAAAAGAGTTTTTTTCAAAACACGATAGCCAATTTGCATGAATAAGTGAAAAGTTTTTTGGGTCAAGAGTTTTTTTATTTGTAGCCGCTACATTAAGAGAATCTATTGAATAATCTGAGCCATAGACATCAAAATTAGGATTTTTTAGGGCTATTGATATTCCAATGCAGCCAGACCCTGTGCCAGCATCTAAAACTTTTAAAGAAGATGAAAAATTATTATTAATGTAATCAACTAACATTTCTGTTTCGGGTCTTGGAATTAAGACTCTTGAATCTACATAAAAATCATTTTCGTAGAATTTACTCGAATTAAGAATATAATCTAAGGGCATTCCCTCTTTCTTCTTTTCAATAAAATCTTGAATTAAATTTTGCTCTTCCACACTAAGCTCTCTATCTTTGTTGAGATAAATATCTTTATCATTAAAAAATAATTTTTCTTTTAAATAAAAAATAAATTCATTTTTTAGAGTTTCGCTATCAAGTTTCTCTTGATAATAGCTTAGCTTATAGTTCAATTATTCAGATTCAAGTTGTGAAAGCATGGCTAGCTGATTCTCTGCTAATAATGCATCGCATATAGTTTTAATATCCCCGTCCATGATTTGGTCTAAGTTATGTTGCGTTAGTTTAATCCTATGATCAGTCATCCTCCCTTGAGGGAAGTTATATGTTCTAATTTTTTCACTTCTATCACCGGTGCCAACTAAAATTTTTCTCTCACTTGCAATACTCTCTTGCTGACTATCTATTTCTTGTTGTTTTAATTTTGCAGCAAGAAGTGAAAGTGCTTTTTCTTTATTTTTGTGTTGAGATCTTCCATCTTGACACTCAACCACTATTCCAGATGGTGTATGAGTAAGGCGAACTGCAGAATCTGTTTTATTGACATGCTGTCCACCAGCTCCAGAGGCCCTAAAAGTATCAACTCTAAGATCATTCTTATCAATATTGATATCTTGAACTTCTTCTACTTCGGGCAAAATTGCAACAGTACATGTTGAGGTATGAATTCTTCCCTGTGACTCTGTTTCAGGAACTCTTTGAACTCTGTGAACGCCTGATTCAAACTTTAAAACTTTAAAAACGCTTTTGCCAACCAATTTGGCTACTACCTCTTTCAAGCCGCCTTGCTCGGACTGCTTAATATCAATGACCTCCAGATTCCAACTCTCCCTTTCAGCTAATCGTGTATACATTCTAAAAAGATCTCCAGCAAAAATACTTGCTTCATCTCCCCCTGCACCAGCTCTTATTTCTAAAAATGCTGACCCATCATCAGCTGAATCTTTAGGTAATAACATTAGTTTTAGTTCTTGCTCAAATTTTTCAGGTTTATCTAGTAAGGATTTAAGCTCGTCCTCTGCCAATGATTTTAAATCTTTATCTCCTGAGTCAATGATTTCATTTGCCTCTTTGATGCTTTCTAATATCTCATTATATTCATCAAATTTTTCAACTATTGGTTTAAGTTCGGAGAATTCTTTATTTAGGAGGGTATATTTCTCAATATCCTTAACTGTATCTGAATCAACCAAAAGATTTTGAATCTCATTTATTCTTTCTTGAAGTTGATCAAGTTTTCTAAGCATTGAGTCATGCATCAAAGAACCTTTTAATCATTGATTCAATTATATGGTCATCAAGATTTTTAATATCAGCAAAATTATTGAATTTATCGTCCCTTAAATCCATTGTTTTAATTGACTGCACCAAACTTGAATAGTTTTTTAACAATCTGAATTGTTCTATTTCTTTATCAGATAGGCTTCTTAGGAACTCTTCTAATTGCAGGTTCATTCTGTCTTTAGATGTCTTAAGGGATAGAGAATTCAAAGCTAATTTTGCTTCCAAAGCAATGATATTCATGGCTTTTTCTGCTTCGATAGATCGCTTTCCATAATTATCCTGAGTAATCTTTTCAATATCATCAATTGAAAATAAATATGCTTGTTCAATATTTTTAATTTCATCTTCAATGTTTCTTGGTACTCCGAGATCTATTAAAAGTATTGGTCTGTATTTTCTTTTTTTAAGAGCATTTTCGATGGCGCCCTTTCCTATAAGAGGAATTTCAGTTATTGATGACGCGACAACGATATCTGCTGTTTCTAGTTCGTCGTGCAAAGAATCTAATGATGATGACAAAATTTCAAAATTATTATTTAGTTTAATTTTTTTTGGAGTCCTGTTTACTGCCTTGATATTGCAAATTCCTTTTTTATACATATTTTCCATTACATTTTGCGCAAGTGATCCAGCACCCAGAATAAGGACATTTTGATTTTTGGGCTCTTCAAAGATATTTCTTATCAATCTTAGTGCCAAACCGCTTATAGATAATGAATTTAGGCCTATTTCAGTTTCCGTTCTTGCTTGTTTTGATATTTCAATAACTTTATCCGAAAGAAAAGATAATTTATTTCCTATAATTTTATGACTCCTAGCCCTTTTTAACGCAGCTTTAAATTGTCCAAATATTTCTTGCTCTCCGAGTACTTGAGAATCAATTCCTGATGCTACCTTAATCATGTGAACTAACGCATCATGATTTTCTAAAAAATAAAAACTGTCCTCTGAAATATCATCTAGTTTAAGAGTATTAGCAACCTCTCTAAAAACTTCTTTAGATATCCCAGGTTTTCCAACCATATAAATCTCAGTCCTGTTACAAGTAGATATGCCATAAAATGATTCTAGATCTCTTTTAAAAAGACTTTTTAAATGATTGTCTAATATAATCTGGTTAGACTCATTTATAATAAACTGCTCTCTCTCAGCAACATTAGAGGTTTTATAATTTATGCCGAATAGCTGTAGTTCCATGATAAAAAAAATTTTTTTTGTTTTTTATTTATTTATATTGGTTTCCTGTGCGAGCATTAATAATAGTAGCTTGATTGAGTATTCTGGAAAGTTACTAATAGATCAAAATGGTAAAGAGCAATTTTCATTCAATATTCATGTAGCTATTAATAGAAACACCTCTATTATACAGATTAAAAAGCCACTTTTTGGAAATGTTCTTAAAATAATAGCTGCTAAGGATAAGGATTTAACTTTTATTCAATCTGAAAATGGTCAATCTTATGCTGTTCCTGATTACTTCAATACAAACTTTAAATATTGGTTAGATAGATGTCTTTTAGAAAAGGTGTTTGAAGCTGATAATCCCGAAGATGCTTTTTACTTTTCATGTTATAAAGAAAAAAACAGAACAAATTTTGTCATTGCATATGAAGAGTATGAGCTAAAAGGTTTTATAGTATCCAAATGAGAGAAATATCTATAAATTCACCTGCCAAAATTAACCTCTATTTAAGAGTTAAGGACAAAAGAGATGATGGTTATCATAATATTGATACTTCTTTTCAATGTATAGATATCTATGACTACATGAATTTTAAGTATATTGAGAGTGGTATTAAAATTAATTCAGAGGAATCTTATTTTTCTGATGAAGATAATACTATTTATAAGTCTGCAAAAATATTGCAGGGATTCTCAAAGAAAGCTTCAGGTGTTGAAATCAGTATTAAAAAAAATATTCCTGTAGGAGCTGGGCTTGGAGGTGGAAGTTCTAATGCAGCTTCAACTTTAGTTGCATTAAATAAGCTATGGGGACTAGATCTAAATATCAATGTTTTAATGGAAATTGGATCATCGATAGGTGCTGATGTTCCTTTTTTTGTTAATGGAAAAAATGCTGTCGGTGACGGCATTGGTGATATTCTTAAAGAAACATCAGCTATTACTGAAAATTTATTAGTTATCAATCCAAAAATTCATAATTCAACAAAAGAAATGTTTAAGCTTCTTGAGGTATGGAAAGGTAAAAATAAGTTTGATTCATTAAATCAACAAAATCATTTCTGGAATGTATTCATTGAGAATAATCCAAAAATAGAAGAATTTTACAATCAGATTGCTGAAGATTATGAAATAAACCTAAGTGGAAGTGGTTCAAGCATGTTCATTAAATATAAAGATAGAGTTGAAATTGATAATGTAATAAAAAAAATACCAACTAATTGGAGACTCTTTTTCTGTAAACCATTACAATATTCGCCGATATGTTATATCAAGTAACTATGGGGTGTAGCCAAGCGGTAAGGCAACGGGTTTTGATCCCGTCATGCGTAGGTTCGAATCCTACCACCCCAGCCATGATTTATAATATATTATGAGGAAGATATGAATAATAAAAGTTTGGACATATTTACTGGGACTGCAAATCCGGAATTAGCTCAAGAGGTGTCTAAAATTCTCGGAATACGTATTTCAGACGCTGATGTAGGATATTTTTCTGATGGTGAGCTTAAGGTTCAAATTGAGGAGAATGTAAGAGGTCATGACACATTTATAATTCAATCTACTTGCTCTCCTACCAATAAAAACGTTATGGAAATAATGTTGATTGCTGATGCCTTAAAACGCTCTTCTGCATCAAAAATTACTGCGATTGTTCCCTATTATGGTTATGCCAGACAGGATAGAAGAGTTAGGTCTGCAAGAGTACCTATTAGCGCGAAGGTTGTTGCTGACATGTTTGCATCAGTTGGAATAGATAGAGTCCTAACTATTGACCTTCATTCAGAAACAATTCAAGGCTTTTTTGATATGCCAGCGGATAATGTTTACGCAACTAGATTAATGGTTGATGACATTAAAGATAATAATGAGAGGAAAGAGATCGTTGTTGTTTCTCCTGATGTTGGTGGTGTTGTTAGATCAAGAGCACTAGCTAAACAGTTAGATGATACCGATTTAGCAATAATTGACAAAAGAAGAGCTGTAGCAAATCAGTCAGAAGTAATGAATATTATTGGTGATATTGAGGGAAAGGTTTGCATTGTTCCAGATGATATTATTGATACAGCAGGAACTCTATGCAATGCAGCAAATGCCTTGAAAGAGAAAGGAGCTAAGGCCGTAAAAGCTTATATCACCCACCCTGTTCTTTCAGGACCTGCCATAGAGAGACTAAATGAGTCCTCAATTGATGAATTAGTTGTAACAAATTCAATTCCTTTGTCCAAAGAAGCTAAAAAATGCAGTAAAATACGCGTCATTTCACTTGCTAATACTATTGCTGAGTGTATAAAACGCTTAAACAATGAAGAATCATTAAGTGAAATGTTTTTATAGAGAAAATTATGACAGATCAAATTACATTAAATGCTGACTTACGTGAAAGAACTGGCTCTAATAAAGCTAGAGAAATCAGAAAAGTAGACGGAATGGTGCCTGCAATTGTTTATGGCGATGAGAAAGAAACAGTTAACATCAAGCTAAAACTAAATGAATTAACCAAAGCATCTGAGAATGAATTGTTTTATACCCAAGTTTTGCTAATTAAAACTGAAGGCAATGAAGAAAAAGTAGTTTTAAAAGAATTGCAAAAGGATCCTGCAAAAGGTAAATTTTTACATGCAGATTTCCAAAGAGTTTCAAGAAAAACTAAACTTAAAGTTGTGATCCCAGTTAATTTCATTAATGAAGACGAATGTCTTGGTATAAAGGAAGATGGTGGTGTGGTGGCTAAAGCCATAAGAGAAATAGAGATTATGTGTCTTGCTGGAAATATCCCTGAATCAATAGATATTGATATCGAAAAACTTCATCTAGGCGAATCAATAAGGCTTACGGAAATATCATTGCCTGAAGGATCTGAAATTCCTGGATTAACAGAAGAAACAGATCAAATGGTTGTTTCTATAAATGAACCAAGAGCCATTGAAGAGGATCCGATTGAAGAAGAAGTTGAGCTTGAAGAGGGAGAAGTTGCTGAGGGTGATGCTACTTCAGAAGAAGCCAGCGAGAATGATTCTGCATCCTCTGATGAACCAAGCAAAGAAGACGGCTCTGAAGAGAGTTAAAAGTGCACAGGTTATGTATTGTAGGCCTAGGTAATCCTGGACTTAAATATGATCATACCAGGCATAATATTGGTAAAGATTGGCTTGTAGATCTATCAAGTAAATTTTTTAAAGAATTCAAAACTAAATCAAAATACGAAGCAGATATTGGTGAATCTCATAATGGTGAAGTTCTTTGGGTTATTCCTTCTAACTATGTAAATAATTCAGGAAGTACTGTAAAAAAAATTCTTAAATCATCTAATTTATCAATTAGTGATATTTTGATTATTCATGATGATCTTGATTTAAATCCAGGAGACTTAAGGCTTAAGGAAAGTGGTGGGCATGGAGGACATAACGGTCTAAGAGATATTATTGAAAAAATTGGTGAGAAAAATTTTAAAAGATTGAGAGTTGGTATTGGGCATCCTGGAGAAAAAAGTGAGGTAACGAACTGGGTACTAAGAAAATTTTCTCCGAACGAAAAAAAGTTAATGAATTCTTCATATGAGAAATTTAAAAAAGTATTTGAAATGATTTGCAGCGAACAATTTGAAGCTGTGCAAAAAATTCTTCATACAAAATAACATCATGGGTTTCAAATGTGGAATTATTGGTCTTCCAAATGTCGGAAAGTCCACTCTTTTTAATGCTCTTACTGAATCTGAGATTCCTGCAGAAAACTTCCCTTTTTGTACAATTGAACCAAATGTTGGAAAAGTTCCCCTTCCAGATAATAGATTAGTAAAAATAAACAATATTGTTAGCACCGAAAAAATAATACCAGCTAGTCTAGATTTAGTAGATATTGCTGGTCTTGTGAAGGGAGCATCTGAGGGAGAAGGATTAGGCAACTCGTTCCTGTCAAATATCAGAGAGATGTCAGCGCTAGCTCATGTGGTCAGATGTTTTGATGATGAAAATATAACTCATGTCGATGGCTCTATAAATCCAACAAGAGATGTTGAAGTGATTAATCTAGAGTTGATTTTGTCAGATCTAGAATCAGTAAATAAACGTATTCTAAAATGTGAGAAGTTACTAAAAACTAATGATAAGAATAATAAAATTCAATATGAGCTTCTGCAGAAGATAAGAACTGAATTAGAGAAAGGCAAATTAATTAATTTAAATAATTTTAATTTTGAAGATCAAGAAATTGTCAAATCCTTTCATTTACTTACCTCAAAGCCAACATTCTATGTTGGAAATATATCAGACTCAGGCGCTTCTAATAAAGCTCTGAAAGAATTAGAGCAGTTAGCAGATGAGCTAGAATCTTTTGTAATTCCCGCTTCAATTAAAATTGAACAAGAAATATCTTTACTTAAAAGTGATGAAAAAAAAGAATATCTTGAATTAATGGAAATGGATGAGCCTGTATTGAATAAAATCATATTTGAGGGATACAAACTATTAGGCCTAAAAACATTTTTCACTGCTGGTCCAAAAGAAATCAAAGCTTGGACTATTAAAGATGGGTTTTTGGCGCCAAACGCAGCTGGCGTTATTCATACAGATTTTGAAAAAGGTTTTATTAAGGCAGAGGTAATTGATTTTGATGATTTTATTGAATGTAATGGAGAGCTTGGAGCAAAAGAAAAAGGTAAATTAAGACTTGAAGGTAAGGATTATCCTGTAAAAGATGGAGATATAATTCATTTCAAATTCAATGTATAAGAAAATAATTGACTCTTACAATTTTCAGATTATCATTCAACGATTGGCTATGTAGCTCAGATGGTTAGAGCGCAGCACTCATAACGCTGAGGTCGGTGGTTCAATTCCACCCATAGCCACCAATTTAAAAAGTGTTAGTCTTTCTTGAGATAAGCAAGAATTATTATTAAAGAAACTAATACTAAGAGGCCGTCTTCTCCTAGCATCGCAACAATTGATGATACATTTTTGTATACATCTCCTACAAAGGGTGTATCTGTTCCCATCAAAATACCAAGCAATAAAGATACTACTACAAGAGGTATTAAAATTTTTGTAATCTTATTTAAGAGGGCTGTTATTCCTGCAAATGTAAATTTAAAGTTCATAATTTTTTAATTTAATTTAGGAAGGGTTTTACCCCTTCCTAAAAGATAAGTTAAGTAAGTTACTTAACAAGACTCATTAAGATTGCTAAGACAAGAAGTCCTACAACACCATTAGAAGTTAACATCTCCACTAATGCTGTTATATTACCAATCACGTCAAGTCCAAGAACATCGCCAAAGACTAAAGCTCCAACAATTCCCAAACCAAGCACTCCAACTAGCACGTCAGTTAAATTACTAACTATGCCGTTTATCATTTTCCATGCATTATCCATAATTATTCCCCCCTATTAGGTTTTTTTATGTTTTGCAGGATCAATGAGAACACAAAATATAGAGTGAATCAAATTATGTTAAGAAAAGTAGACACAATATTTGACATTTCTAAAATTATCGAATATTGAGCAGAATATGTGCTTTATTTATTCAGATTCTTCTTTTTTATCAGCTAAAGCCTTAATAGAAAGTTTCATTTTACCCCTATCAAAACCAATTAGCTTAACATCAACTTCTTGTCCTTCTTTGAGAACATCTTCAACATTCTCAGTTCTCTCTTCAGATATCTCAGATATATGAACTAGGCCATCTTTTCCAGGAAGAATATTAACAAAGGCTCCAAATTCAACAATTTTAACTACTTTTCCTTTATAAACTTTGTTTAATTCTGGTTCTTCAAGTATTTCTTCAATAATTGCTAGACAATCTTGCATTGAAGACTGATTCTGACCAAAAACAGATACCGTTCCGTCATCGCTAACATCAACAGTTGCGCCTGTTTGTTCCTGCATTCCTTTTATAACAGCTCCACCTTTTCCAATGATTTCTTTAATTTTATCCTTGTTAACCATAAAAGTTTTCATTGCTGGAGCATTTTCGGATAATTCTTTAGGTGCAGATATTGCTTGATTCATAATGCCAAGAATATGGTTCCTTGCAGTTTTTGCTTTTATTAAAGCAGACTCCATTATGTCTGCTGTTATGCCTTGTATCTTAATGTCCATCTGAAGTGCTGTAATTCCTGATTCAGTTCCAGCAACTTTAAAATCCATATCTCCTAAATGGTCTTCATCGCCTAGGATATCTGTTAGAACTGCGAAGTCATCTCCTTCTTTAATTAAGCCCATGGCTATTCCAGCTACTGGACTTGTTAATGGAACACCTGCATCCATTAAGGATAATGAAGTTCCACAAACAGAAGCCATGGAACTTGAGCCATTTGATTCTGTTATTTCAGATACCACTCTCATGGTATAACCAAAATCTTCAATATCAGGTAGTACAGCTTTTATTGCTCTTTTTGCTAAATTTCCGTGCCCAATTTCTCTTCTTTTCGGCCCCAAGGGCATTCCAATTTCCCCAACACTATATGCTGGAAAATTATAATGAAGCATAAAATTATCAGTGTCTTGACCTTCAATAGATTCAATTCTTTGAGCATCTCTTGATGATCCAAGAGTTGCTACAACGATTGCTTGAGTTTCACCTCTTGTAAATAAAGATGATCCATGTGCACTTGGAAGAACATCAGTTTCAACAAATATTGGTCTAACTGTATCTGTATCTCTTCCATCAATTCTTGGCTGATTACTTAATATATTTTTTCTAACGATGTCTTTTTCTAAATTCTTAAATGCTCCCAATACTTTACCCAGTTGTATTTCATCTGCATCAGGATATGAATTTACAATGTCTTCTTTTATGCTACTTATTGCAGCCGATCTCTCAGACTTATTTTTAATGGTGAAAGCATTAGTTATCTGATCTGAGTATTTTTCAGTAAGTTCTGCATAGTAAACTGGTGTTTCTTCATCTTCATTCAAAACCCAATCTTCTTTTCCAGCTTTCTCTTTAAGATCTTTACATGCATTTATAACAGCTTGCATTTCTTGATGACCAAAAAGGACAGCTCCTAGCATTAGATCTTCATTTAGTTCTTTTGCTTCGGACTCAACCATAAGAACAGCTTTTTCAGTTCCCGCCACAACCATATCCAAATAGGAATCCTCTAATTCTTCATATGAAGGATTTAAAACATAATTACCATCTATAAATCCAACCCTAGCCGCTCCCATAGGACCATCAAATGGAACGCCTGCAACACATAAAGCAGCAGAAGCACCTATCATTGAAGCAATATCAGGGTTTTGCTCTTTTCCAGAAGACATAACTGTACAAAAAATTTGTACTTCGTTTTTAAAGTGTTCTGGGAACAATGGTCTAATAGGTCTATCAATAAGCCTTGATGTTAATGTTTCTCTTTCCGTTGGTCTGGCTTCTCTTTTGAAAAAACCACCAGGAATTGTTCCTGTTGCATAAAATTTTTCTTGATAAAAAACTGCTAAAGGGAAGAAATCCTTTTTAGGATCTGCTTCTTTTCTTGCAACACAGGTAGTTAATACTACTAGGTCACCAATTGTTACAACGACTGCTGCGGTTGCCTGTCTTGCGACTTTATTTGTTTCTAATTTTACTGTTTGATTTCCGTACTGAAATTCTACTGATGTAGATTCTAATTTATTGTTTTCCACGATTTTCCTTTTTTATAATTTAAGAATTAACCTCTTAGATTGAGCTTCTTTATTAGATCAGCATAACTTTCAGCATTCTTCTTTTTTAAATATGCTAAGAGTCTTCTTCTAAGGTTTACCATTCTTATGAGACCATTTCTGGAATGGTGGTCTTTTTTGTGATTTTTAAAATGATTTTGAAGTTTATTAATATTTTCTGTTAAAAGCGCTATTTGCACTTCAGGTGATCCAGTATCACCTTCATTTCTCTTAAATTCTTTGACTATATTTGCTTTTTCTTCCGTTAATAATGCCATTTCTAATTTCCTTGTAATGTTTTGTATAAAATAGTGCTAACCTCACATTACTAAAGTAAGCGGTGGCATATTATAACTTATTATGCTTTTAAACAAGTTGTTTGTGTTTTAGATGATTTCCTTTGATTTCTCCAATACCTAAAAATATATTGCTTTTACTAAAAACTCTCAAGAGACTGTCTTTATGATGAAGATTTGGTAAAGATACTCCATTTATAAATTTTTTTTCATCATTAATATTTAATAAAATTTTGTCAAGATTTTTAAAAGCGTCTTCTATACGAATAATATTTTCTTTTGTCACATCACTGGATTTTCTTGCATTTTCTAATCTAAAGTTGCCTTGTGATATTCTTGTTAAAGATGTCATATGTGCTCCACACTCAAGTTTATTACCTATATCCCTAGCAATTGATCTTATATAAGTGCCCTTAGAGCAATCTACCCTAAAAGAACAGATCTTATTTTTATAATTAAAGTTTTCTATTTTACTTATAAAAATTCTTCTTGAAGGCTTAGATATAAAATTTCCTTCACGAGCATATTTATATAATGGCTTACCTTTATGTTTTAGTGCAGAAAAAAAAGGTGGGACTTGCATTGATTCACCTATAAAGCTTAATAATTCTTTCTTTACAGATTCACTCTCCGGGTAGTTTTGGGATTCATGTATTATAGTTCCTGTTGAATCATCTGTATCTGTAGCAATGCCTAGTCTTATTTGAACATCGTATGATTTATCTGATTCAAGAAAATAGCTTGAAAATTTAGTTGCCCTATTGATTGCTAGGATCACTAGACCCTTTGCCAATGGGTCTAAAGTTCCTAAATGACCAACTTTCTTTACTTTAAGTTTCTTTTTAACCTGCTGAACAATTGAGTTAGAACTTATTCCAGTTTCCTTATCAACTAGAATAAATCCATTCATTATTTTAAATTTCTTAAGAGCTTTTCAATATTTTCTGAATACTCAATACTTTCATCAAATCTAAATATAATTTTTGGTATCCTTCTTATCTTAATCTTTTTTGCTAAGTTTGATCTAATCATTCCAGAAAATTTCTTAAGTATCCTATCATCAATCTTGCTATCGGATTTGTGTATTGATTCTCCAATAATGCTATAAAAAACTGAAGCTATACCTATATCATCAGATACCTTTACAGCTGTAATATTAATATTTTGAAGTCTTGGGTCTTTAATTTCATTTGTTATTATTAATGAAATCTCTTTTTTTAATAAGTCGCTTACCTTTTCAGCCCTATTAGATGCCATAAATACTAGATTTGTTGAGCTTCTTCCTTTCTGTCAAATACCTCAATTTTATCACCTGGTTTGATGTCTTTATAATTTTTAATTCCCATTCCACATTCATTTCCATTTTTAACTTCGTTGACGTCTTCTTTAAAACGTCTGAGTGAATTTAATTCTCCCTCAAAGATAACAATATCATCCCTCAGGACTCTTACAGGTTTATTCCTAAGCACATTTCCCTCTATTACGTTACATCCAGCAACTTGCCCAAATTTAGGGGAATTAAATACCTCAAGAACTTCGGAGGTACCTAAAATTTCTTCTTTGATTATTGGATCAAGTAGTCCACTCATTCGAGCTTTAACATCATCAAGTAGCTCATAAATAATACTATGATAACTAAGGGGTATATTTTCTTCTTCTATAATTTTCTTAGCAGCATTATCTGCTCTTACATTGAATCCTAAAATAATTGATTCAACTGCTAAGGCTAGATTTGCATCAGATTCACTTATGCCGCCTACTCCACTTGATACAAGCTTTACTTTCGCTTTATCATTTCCTAAATCATGTAATGCAGCAACAACAGCCTCGCAAGTTCCTCCAACATCCGTCTTTACTATTACATTTAGAACCTTTTTTGTTTCTTGACCTAATGTTTCAAATAAATCGCCTACAGATTCATCTTTTTGCTTTAGTAGTTTTTTTTCTTTTTCCTTTGAGGTTCTGTATTCAGATATTTCCCTGGCTTGTTTATCATTTTTAACAACCTGGAACTGATCGCCTGCTGTAGGAACTGAGTTTAATCCAAGAACTTCTACTGCTGCCGATGGACCAGCTTGCTTAATTTTGTTTCCATCACTATTAACAATACTTTTTATTTTTCCCATAGCGTTGCCTGAAACCACTAAATCACCAACTTTAAGGGTTCCATTTTGAATTAAAAAAGTAGAAACAGATCCCTTGAATTTATCTAGTTCTGATTCGATTACTACTCCTTGAGCAGCTCCTTCGTAATTGGCCTTGAGTTCTAAAATTTCTGCTTCTAATGCAATTCTTTCTAGCAGATCTTCAATACCATCTCCTTTGATAGCAGAAACTGGAACCATTTGCGTATTTCCACCCCAATCATCTGGAGTTAAATCTAATGCCGCTAAATCACCTTTCACTTTGTCAGGATCAGCTCCATCTAAGTCTATTTTATTTATTGCTACTACAATTGATACATCAGCTGCCTTTGCATGGTTTATTGCCTCTTCTGTTTGAGGTTTAATCCCATCATTTGCTGCTACTACCAACACAACTATATCGGTTGTATTTGCGCCTCTTGCTCGCATTGAAGAGAAAGCAGCATGTCCAGGTGTATCGATAAAGGTTAGTTTGCCCTTTGAAGTTTCTACTTCGTAAGCTCCAATATGTTGAGTGATTCCACCTGCCTCGCCATCAACAACCTTGGTCTTCCTTATAAAATCCAATAGAGTTGTTTTTCCATGATCCACATGCCCCATAACCGTTATAACCGCAGGTCTTGTTTTAGGTTTATCTTTATATTGAATTAAGTTTGCGAGATCTTCTTCAATATTCTCCTCTTTTAAAGCGATTCCATTATGACCAATTTCTTCTACAACTAAGATTGCTGTTTCCTGATCAATAATATCGTTTAGAGTTGCAGCAACTCCCAAACTCATTAAATTTTTAACGACCACTCCGCCTTTAACCGCCATTAATTTAGCTAATTCTCCAACTTGAATGACATCAGGTATTTCAATATCTTTCTTAATAAATTCTGTTGGAGCTTCGAATTGATGTTTAGAATCATCAAAATTAGTACCCTCTTTCCTCTTATAAGCACTTACAGCACTTGATAGCTGATCCTTAACATTTACAGGTTTTTCAGTTTTCTTATCCTTATCCTTGTTTATAAATTTATTTCTTTGCTCTTGTTTTAACCTTGTTGCCTCTTTGAGCTGTTCTTCTCTTTTAGTTTGTTGCTCTTTGAGCTGTTCGGATGCTGCAGCTCTTTTAGCTTCAATATTATCAGAGTAACTTTTAGTAGAAGATGTTGAAGATGAAGATTTTCCTTTCGAAGTTACAGTTACACCAGATTCAGAAGTAACAGATTTTGTGGGTGACTTTGCACCTTTAAGAAATTTTAAAAGCGCCTGTTTATCTGATGGGGTTATTTCATCAGAACTTTTGCTATGTGATAAGCCCGCTTTCTGCATTCGCTCTATAAGAGCTTTATCAGAAATCTTTAAAGTTTTAGCAAAATCTTTTACTGTAATTCCCAAAATATTTCCTTAATTAATTAAACCAATGTTCTCTTGCTTTCATTATCATTTTTGAGGCATCGTCCTCAGATATTTCAATAATGTCTTGAAGTTCATCAATTGACAGCTCAGCAAGATCATCTTTATTTTTTATACCTTTATTAGCTAGTTTTTTAATATTTTCTTCATCTAGACTTAAACCTTCTAAAGATTCAACGTTGTCCTCTTCTTCTGTTACAGCTCCCATGGCCTCTAAAAGAGCAGCATCTTCTGCAGCTGACTTGATTCTATTTATTTCATCTTCTGACTCAATATAGTTTTTAAATGAGTCATTTTCAGCATAAGCGATATCATCAAAGCTTAAAAAACCACTTGAAATAATTTTTTCAGCAATATCTTCTTGCACACCAAGACTATCAATAATGCTTGCTAAGAACTCTGTTTCATCAACTTTAACTTTTGCTTCTGCTTCTTCGTTACTTATTATATTTAAATTCCATCCAACTAGTTTTGAAGCTAATCTTATATTTTGTCCCCTTGAACCAATTGCTAAGGCTAAGTTGTCTTCGTTTACAGCAATATCCATTGATCTAGAGTCTTCATCCATAACTATAGATTCAACTTTTGCAGGCGATAAAGCATTTATTACTAGCTGTGCTGGGTTATCGTCATAAATAATTATGTCAATTCTCTCATTGCCAAGTTCAGATGATACAGCTTGAACTCTTGAGCCCCTCATGCCTACACAAGCACCAACTGGATCAATTCTTCCATCATTAGTTTTAACAGCTATTTTTGATCTTGATCCTGCGTCTCTTGCAACTCCTCGAATTTCAATTATGTCTTCATTAATTTCAGGGACTTCAATGCTAAATAATTCTGTAACCATCTCTGGGCAAGAGCGGTTCAACATTAGCTGAGGACCTCTTCCTTCAACTTCTACTATTTGTAGGATTGCTCTTATTCTATCGTTTATCTTATATATCTCTCCTGGCATTAATTTATCTCTTGGTAATAAAGCTTCTGCCTCATAGGTAATATCAACAATAATATTATCTCTGGTAACTCTTTTAACAGATCCTGATACAAGTTTATTGTTCTGTGATTTAAATTGTTCAACTACCTTTTCCCTTTCAGCTTCTCTTACTTTTTGCAGCATAACCTGACGCGCAGCTTGAGTTTCAATCCTGCCAAAAGGAATATTTTCTTGCTCCTTTGAAAAGGTTTCTCCTATCTCAAGCCCAGAGTCTTCTTTAGAAATATGAGTTTCATGGTGAAACTCTTCATCAGAAACATCAAAAACAATCCAATTCCTATGAGTTTTATATTCTCCTGTATCCCTGTCTATAAGAACATAAAGATCTGCATCTTCATGAAAATGCCTTTGAGATGCTGAGGCTATTGCAATCTCAATAGCATTAAAGATTACACTTTTATCTAAACCTTTTTCAGTCGAAACTGAGTCAACAACTGTTAATATTTCATTACTTTGCATGAGAGTATTCCTTTATTAAATCATTATAGTTTGGTTTCAGCTTACAAAAATCGACATCTGAAAATTTAAATTTTAATTCGCTAGCCATATTTTTATTTGAAATTGAAAAGTATGAGTCGTCGCATTTGATCAATTTTCCAATAAATTTCCTTTTTCCTTCAAACATATCTCTAGTTTTAAATTCTAGATCTTCTCCTATAAAGCTACTCAGTTGACGGACATCAAAAAACTTTCTGTCAACACCCGGCGTTGAGACTTCTAAAATATAATCATCTCCAAGATGAGAATCAATCATAGGCTCATAAGAAAGATCTTTTGATATATTTTCACAATCTGATATGTCAACATTATTATCCTCTGAATCTATGTAAATCCTCAAAGTAATTCTTTTTTTTCCTCTTAAAATCTCAATTCCCCAAACCATACAATCGTTCCTATTTACAATAGGTTCGATAATATTTTTAAATTCTTCTATGTTCATTTTTATACAAAAAAGGGGCATTTGCCCCACAAAAAAATATATAACTGTGGTAGCGGGGGCTGGATTTGAACCAACGACCTTCGGGTTATGAGCCCGACGAGCTACCAGACTGCTCCACCCCGCAACGCAGCGAACATGAAGTTTATGAAAGTAACTATGATTGGTCAAGTTTATTTTGTATTAGAACAAACATAATATTGTTATAATTTTGTTCTTTTTGCCGAAGTGGTGGAATTGGTAGACACGCTAGCTTGAGGGGCTAGTGAGTGAAAACTCGTGCGGGTTCAAGTCCCGCTTTCGGCACCAATAAACTATTCTAAAGGTATTTCGTCAGATAATCCTTCTTCAATAGCCTCTTCAATCAATGGGGTTTCAAAAATAACTTCAGTATTTTCATTCTTTAGCAGATATGCAAGAAGAAGAGAAAGAATAAGCCACAAACCTACAATTATGTATGTAAATTTACCAAGAAAATTAGAGGGGCCAAGAGCTCCAAACATTGAATTTGATGATCCGCCACCAAATGCAGACCCTAAATCAGAGCCTTTTCCTTGTTGAAGTAATACCACTGCAATTATAACGATTGCTAGTAGAACGGATATAACTGTTAAAAAAATTATCATTATTGTTTCATTCCATTAAAAATATTTACTATTTTTGCAAAAGAAGCTCCTTTTAATGAAGCTCCACCAACCAATGCACCATCGACATATTGTTTTTTAAAAAAGCTTTCAGCATTTATATCTGTAACGCTTCCACCATACAAAACATTTGGTATGTGATTATTGGCAGAATAGGATTGTACAACATCTTTTATATATTTATGAATTTCATTAATATCATTTGGCTCTGGTGTTAGTCCTGAACCAATAGCCCAAACTGGCTCATATGCTACTGTAAAAGATTCATTCAGCTCCAGGCCTTTTATTATTCCTAACTGCTCCTCAAGAATATTTTTAGTGTTACCTTTTTGACTTTCCGCTTTAGTTTCTCCAATGCAAAGCACAGTCATAATTTTATTATTTAGACTTTCAATTTTCTTTTTTATTAACTCATTGTCCTCATTAAATAGCTGACGCCTTTCTGAATGTCCTACAATTGAAAAATTGCAATCCATATCAATCAACATATCAACCGAAATAGCACCAGTTCTTGGACCATCCAAGCAATCAACATCTTGAACCCCTATGAACGGAATGCAGGTGAGGTAACTTTTAATATCACCAAAATATATTGAAGGTGGGGCTATTCCCAAATAAGTATCTTTTTTATGTAATAGCTCATTCGAGAAATCAACACTCCATGACTTATACATTTCGGTACTACCATTACATTTCCAATTGGCAATAATCATGCTTTTGACCTAATAATTTTTTCAATATCTTTTGCAAACTTCTCAGCAACTTTTTTCTCAGAGGCTTCAACCATAATTCTAATCTTTGGTTCTGTGCCTGAAGGTCTTACCAGCACCCTTCCAATGGTGATATCAGATTCAATATCTTTTAAAAACGATATTAATTCCTTATCGTTAATAATATCCTTATTAGAGACTTTAACAGCAACGTTAATTTGAGGAATTTTAGTATAATTGCTTAATACCTCGCTTGGTTTTTTTTCTAATAAAAGTAATGAAGAAATTACTTTTAAAGCTGCAATGGTTCCATCTCCAGTACTAACTAGATCTTTGCAGATAATATGACCTGATGTTTCACCGCCAAGCATCCAACCTTTTTTTGTTAGCATTTCACTTACATATTTATCGCCAACATCTGCTCTAACAAATTTATATCCCAGTTTTTGAATACCTTGTTCAAGCCCAAGATTACTCATTTGAGTTCCTACAACTCCTGACCATTCACCAGTTCTATTTGGATTTGAAAAGGCTAATATATATAAAAGGTCATCACCATCAAGCAAGTTACCCTTCTCATCAACTAATATAACTCTGTCGCCATCTCCATCTAAAGAAATACCATAATCTGCCCTATGTTTAATAACTGCTTCTTTGATAACTTCTGGATGAGTTGATCCGCAATCTTGGTTTATATTATATCCATCCGGTTCATTACCTATTGTAATTACTTCAGCGCCTAGCTCCTCGAAGACTTCAGGACTTACTTTGTAGCAAGCTCCATTTGCGCAATCCAAGACAATTCTTAAGGATGAGAATGATATATCAGAGGGTACCGTGGATTTACAAAACTCGATGTATCTAGGCCCAGACTCATCGAATCTATAAGCTTTGCCTATATTAGATGTACCCACTGGGGAAAGATCTGATGCCAAATACTTTTCAATTCTCTTCTCAATATCTCTTGAGATTTTTTCGCCACCTTCATTAAAAATTTTAATGCCGTTATCAAGAAAGTCATTATGAGATGCACTAATGACAACGCCAAATTTATTTCTTAAAGTTTTTGTTAAGTATGCTACCCCTGGAGTTGGTAAGGGCCCAAGAAGTCTAACGTTTACACCAGCTGCAATAAAGCCAGCTTGAAGAGCAGATTCAAGCATATATCCAGATATTCTCGTATCTTTTCCTATAACAACAGTGTCCCAGCCAAGCTCTTTCATAACAAAGCCAGTAGCATGGCCAATTTTAAGACAAGCTTCGGGTGTAATTATGCTCTCGACGGGTCCCCTTATACCGTCAGTGCCAAATTTTAAATTCATGGAAAAGAATTATAACTCTTCTGCAGCACCTTTTATTGATGTTTTTTTACTAGATTTTCCTTTAGGAGAATCATCATCAGACCAGCCTTTAGGTTCTCTAGGAGTAGCGCCAGCCATAATATCATCGATTTGCTCCACTCCAATAGTTTCATATTTAAGTAATGCATCAGCCATAATATTTAACTTATCGAGGTTTTCTTTTAGAAGTTTTTCAGCTCTTTCATAACATGAATCGATTATAGCTTTTACTTCTGAATCGATTAATTTAGATGTTTGATCGCTTCTAATTTGTGCAGGATTTGAGGCAGACCTACCTAAGAATGGGCTTCCTTCATCTTCCCCATACTTAATTGTCCCCAATTCATCTGAAAAGCCCCACTTAGTTACCATGTTAGTTGCTATTCCTGTAGCTACTTCAATATCATTAGATGCTCCAGTAGTTATACCCTGGTAACCATTAATAATGCTCTCAGCTATTCTTCCACCAAATAAAGTAGTTATTCTTCCTAAAAGATATTCTTTACTTTGCATATAGGTATCTTCTTCGGGTAAAAACATTGTTACTCCAAGTGCTCTTCCTCTAGGAATTATAGTTACTTTATAAACAGGATCATGAGTCGGACATAATCTTCCAACAATTGCATGGCCAGCTTCATGAAAAGCAGTAATTCTTTTTTGTTCTTCACTAAGAATCATAGATTTTCTTTCAGCTCCCATCATTATCTTATCTTTAGCTAAATCTAGATGCGACTGATCGATTTTTTTGTCAGAATATCTTGCTGCAAACAAAGCAGCTTCATTAATTAAATTAGCTAAATCTGCACCTGAAAATCCTGGCGTACCTCTTGCAATGACGAGCGGATCAACATCTGCATCTAAAGGAACTTTACGCATGTGAACCTTGAGTATTGCTTCTCTTCCTCTTATGTCAGGAAGGTCAACCACAACTTGTCTATCAAATCTACCAGGTCTTAATAGCGCAGGATCTAAGACGTCTGGTCTGTTAGTAGCTGCTATTACAATAACTCCATCATTTCCTTCAAAGCCATCCATTTCAACCAATAACTGATTTAATGTTTGCTCTCTTTCGTCATGTCCACCACCAAGACCTGCTCCTCTGTGGCGCCCAACTGCATCAATTTCGTCTATAAAAACTATGCAGGGTGATTGTTTTTTTGCTTGTTCAAACATATCTCTTACTCTAGAAGCCCCCACTCCAACAAACATTTCGACAAAATCAGAACCAGAGATTGTGAAAAATGGTACTTTTGCTTCACCAGCAACTGCTCTAGCAATAAGCGTTTTACCTGTTCCTGGAGGCCCTACCATTAAAACACCTCTAGGAATTTTACCTCCTAACTTTTGAAATTTTGTTGGGTCTCTTAGAAAGTCTACTAATTCTTGAACATCTTGTTTAGCTTCTTCACAACCAGCAACATCTTTAAAAGTTGTCTTAACCTTTCCACCTTCCATTAGTTTAGCTTTGCTTCTGCCAAAAGACATTGGGCCACCTTTACCTGACATGCCGCCTTGCATTTGACGCATGAAGAAGAAAAATATTGCTAACAATAAGATTATTGGAAATGCTCCAACCAAAAGTTGTGAAAATAGTGATGGTTGTTCTATTTTTTCATAAACTGCTATTACTCCATTATCTTCAATAGCATTTTCTAAAACTTCGTCTCTTTTAAAAATTGGATGAGTTGTTTCAAATTTTGAACCATCTAGACGATCGCCTGTTATTGTCATCTGATCACCCTTATAGACAATCTTTGCAACTCTATCAGATAGAACTTCTTGTTTAAATTGGCTATAGCTGATTTGTTCTCTTGCAGAGGAATTCTCGATATTATTGAATACATAAATCATTAGTGAGCCAAGAACCACCCACACAACTAAATTTCTGATAAAACTACTCATAAATTATATTTCTCCATAAAGATATATTTCGCCTGATTGTTTTTTTGATGCAGCAGGTTTATAAGTTTGAACTATCTTGAATGATAATTCCATATCTTTTCTTAAACTTTTTAACATACTATTCTGAAATGTTTTCATTACTAAGTAACCACCTGTTTTCAAAAAACTTGATGCAACTTCGATAGTTAATTTATTTAATTCAAATATATTTTCACTATCAACCGCATTTATACCAGTCAAGTTTGGGGCTATGTCAGAAATTACAAGATCAAAATCACCCTTTAATTTAAATATTGGTTCTATATTGGATATATTCTCAATACTATCCATAAAGAAGCTAACACCATCAATAGGTTGCATGTCCAAGATATCTATTGCATACACCCTTGAATTAGGATATTTTTTTTTAACAAATTGAGACCAACCTCCTGGTGCTGCTCCAAGATCTAAAACATTACTATTATTTTTTATTTTTTTTATCGTGTGTAATATTTCTTCTAATTTAAAAACTGCTCGGGAGCGATATCCAATTTGCTTAGCTTTTTGAGCCCAACTATCTAAATGCATTTATTAAATATGATTTACTTCTAAAATTTCATAACTCAAAGTTCCGGAAGGTGTATCTATAGATATTTCATCATCAACAAATTTACCAACAAGCCCTTTTGCAATAGGAGTATCAATTGAAATATGTCCATCCTCAGGATTAGATTCAAGATTTCCAACTATTTTATATATAATTTCACTTTGGCTTTTGATGTCATAAAGTTTAACGGTGGATCCAAATACAACTCTTCCAGTTTCAGGTATCTCCTTTACATCTATTACCTGAGCATTAGCTAAAGCATTTTCCATTTCACCTATTTTGGCTTCAATTAACCCTTGAAGCTCTTTTGCTGCATGATATTCAGCATTTTCTTTTAAATCTCCATGAGCTCGTGCCTCAGCAATAGCCTCTGAAATCATAGGTCGTTCTTTGAATTTTAGATCAGAAAGCCTTTTTTTAATTGAAATTTCGCCTTCTTTTGTAAGTGGTACCCTGCTCATATAAGCATTATAACAATTTGATAAATTATTTATTTATTTCTTGAAGCGTACTGTATGTCCAGTTTTCTTCGTTACTCTTAAAAGCATCAATTATCGCAAAAGCACCAAACATGGTAGTAGTGCAAAATATTTTGTTCCTTAATGCGCTTTGCCTGATTGATGCAGAGTCTTCAATTGATTTGGTACCTTCAGTTGTATTAATTACTAGATCAACTTCATTATTTAATAAATTATCAACAATGTGGGGCCTGCCTTCACTAACTTTATTTACTCTTTCAACTGGCAAACCAAGTTGATCAATATAATCAGCTGTACCTGATGTTGCAATAATCTTAAAGCCAGCATTAATTATTTCTGGAACAAATTTATCTAGATATTTCTTGTCTGAGTTTTTAACACTTATAAATACCACTCCAGATCTTCTAAGGATTTTATTAGCTCCTTTTTGCGCCTTAGCATATGCCTCACCAAAATTTGGACCAATACCCATTACTTCTCCAGTAGATTTCATTTCAGGACCTAGTATTGGATCTACATGAGGAAATTTATCAAAAGGCATAACAGCCTCTTTAACAAAAGATAAGCCTTCTGGCAATATTGAAGAAAATTTTTGATCATTTAAACTTTTTCCAACCATTGCCTTAGAAGCAACTTTTGCTAAAGAATTTCCAATTGCTTTAGATATAAATGGGACCGTTCTTGATGCGCGAGGGTTGACTTCAATTATATAAACTTCCTCATCTTTAACAGCAAACTGAATGTTCATTAAACCAACAACATTGAGTTCTCTAGCGATGTCTATAGCCTGCTTTTTCATTACATTTTGTACTTCATCTGAGAGACTATAAGGAGGTAATGAACACGCTGAATCTCCAGAATGGATACCTGCCTGCTCAATATGCTGCAAGATACCACCAATTTCAATTTCTTTTCCATCTGATACAACATCAACGTCAACTTCAACTGCATCAGTTAAATAGCTGTCAAGCAGAATGGGTTTACTATTAGACACCTCTACAGCTTCGTTTAAGTATTTTTCAAGTTCTTTTGTATTATTTACAAGCTGCATTGCTCTTCCACCTAGAACATATGAAGGCCTTACAACAATTGGAAATCCAATATTATCACTTTTGGTAAGTGCTTCATTTACATTTTTTGCAGTAGCATTAGAGGGTTGTTTTAGTTTTAATTTATTTACTAACTCTTGAAATCTTTCTCTATCTTCAGACCTATCAATCGCATCAACATTTGTGCCTAAAATATTTACGCCTTTTTCAGATAATATATTTGCTAATTTAAGTGGTGTTTGCCCGCCAAATTGGATAATTACTCCTTCAGGTTTTTCAATTTCAATTATGTCTAAAATTTTTTCTGCTGTTATTGGTTCAAAATATAGCCTATTTGATACATCGTAATCAGTTGATACTGTTTCAGGATTACAATTTACCATTATTGATTCGTATCCTTCTTCTTGCATAGCCAAGGAAGCATGAACACAACAGTAATCGAACTCAATACCTTGACCTATTCTATTTGGTCCACTTCCAAGAACAAGTATTTTTTTCTTATCAGAAGGTTCGCTCTCACATTTACCCCCATAGGATGAATACATATAACAAGTTGAAGTTGCAAATTCAGCTGCACAAGTGTCAACCCTTCTAAAAATTGGTCTTACATCAAGGTTCTTTCGATAGTCTCTTACGGCATCTTCAGTAAGTTTCAATATTTCAGCAATTCTGCTATCCGAGAAACCCTTTTCTTTAATATTTTGAAGATATTCTTTATTTAATTCATTAAGTGACATTTTTTTAATATCTTCTTCTATATTAATTAATTCAGATATTTGATCTAAGAACCAATAATCAATTTTTGTAAGGTCATGGATTTTTTCTAATGTCCAACCTTTTCGAATAGCATCAGCTAAGTAAAAGATTCTTTTTGGGCCTGGAATTGTTAATTCACTTTTTATTTGATCATCGGATGCAAAGATACCGTTTGATGATACCGAATTTAATCCATTTAAGCCCTCTTCCATGCTACATAATGCTTTCTGAAATGATTCTTGAAAATTTGATCCAATGGACATGACCTCTCCAACAGATTTCATTTGGGTGGTTAATTTGGAGCTTGCCTGAGGGAACTTTTCGAAAGCAAATTTTGGTATTTTTGTGACTATGTAATCTATACTCGGTTCGAAAGATGCAGGGGTAAGGCCTCCTGTAATATCATTTTTAAGCTCATCAAGGGTATAACCAACTGATAACAAAGCAGCTACTTTAGCTATTGGAAATCCAGTGGCCTTTGATGCAAGGGCTGAGGATCTGCTCACCCTTGGGTTCATTTCGATAACAACCATCTTTCCATTATCTGGATTGACTGCAAACTGAACATTTGATCCTCCAGTATCTACTCCAATCTCTCTTAAAATCTTGAAAGAAGCATTTCGCATTATCTGATATTCTTTATCAGTAAGTGTCTGAGCAGGCGCGATTGTTGTTGAATCTCCTGTGTGAATTCCCATCGGATCTAGGTTCTCAATAGAGCAAACAATAATACAATTATCTTCACAATCTCTAACAACCTCCATTTCGAATTCTTTCCATCCAATTAGAGATTCATCAATTAAAAGCTCACTGGTAGGAGACAATTCAAGTCCCTTTTCACAAATTGCTTTAAATTCTGAAATATTATAAGCAATGCCTCCACCAGTTCCACCCATGGTAAAAGATGGTCTTATAATGCAAGGGAAGCCAATTTTTTTTTGCACATCAAGAGCATCACTCATTGAATGTGCTATTCCAGATACAGGAGTTTCAAGATCTATAGCTTTCATAGTTTCATCAAAAAGCTGTCTATCTTCTGCTTTATCTATTGCCTCTCTATTTGCACCAATTAAAATTACATTATGTTTTTTTAGGACGCCATTTTTATCTAATGTTAAGGCCGTGTTTAAAGCCGTTTGGCCGCCCATGGTTGGTAAGATTGCATCAGGTTTTTCTTTCTCTATTATTTTTTCTACCGATTCCCAATGAATTGGTTCAATGTATGTTGCATCTGCTAAAAGCGGATCTGTCATGATCGTTGCTGGATTAGAATTAACAAGAATTACTCTAAAGCCTTCTTCTTTAAGCGCCTTACAAGCTTGTGCACCAGAGTAATCAAATTCACATGCTTGACCAATGATAATTGGTCCGGCTCCAATTATTAATACAGAAGATATATCTTTACGTTTTGGCATAATCTTCTACCATTAGACTAAATTTTTTAAATAAAACTTGAATCTCTTGAGGTCCGGGACTTGCCTCTGGATGACCTTGAAAACTAAAAGCTGGAGTGTCTTCGAATTCTATCCCTTGTAATGATTTATCAAATAACGATTTATGGGTAACTTTAATATTTGGTGGAAGCGTATCAATATCCACAGCAAAGCCATGATTTTGGCTAGTAATAAAAACATCTTTAGATGATATGTTTTGAACTGGATGATTGGCGCCATGATGTCCAAATTTCATTTTGTAAGTTTTAGCTCCGCCTGCAAGCGCAAGAAGTTGATGTCCAAGACAAATACCAAAAATAGGTACTTGTGCATTTAAGAATTTCTTTATATTTTTGATTGCATAATTGCAGGGCTCTGGATCACCAGGACCATTTGATAAGAAGATCCCTTTGGGTTTGAGCTTTATAATCTCTTCAAATGAAGTCTTGGCATTTACAACTTTCACTTTTCCAACATGGTCTGACAGTAATCTCAAAATATTTTCTTTAATTCCGTAATCGTATGCAACGACGGGGTATGATTTTTCAGATTTTTGATTTTGAGGCCAAGTTCCTTGCTTCCACTCGTATTCTTTTTCGGTTGAGACAACTTTAGCCAAATCCATTCCTTTAAGACCTTCAAATTCTTGAGCTGCTTTGACAGCATTTTTTTCAGAAATTGAAGAAATAGCTCCAATACAGCAATTCATTGCTCCCTTTTCTCTAAGTAATGATGTTATTTCTCTAGTATCAATTTCTGATATTGCAATAACTTTATTCTTTATTAAAAACTCTTCAAGAGTTTGAATTGATCTCCAGTTGCTTGGCTTTTCGCAGAATTTTTTTACGACTATGCCAGAAGCATGAATAATCTTAGATTCACTATCTTCAGCATTAATTCCAGTATTTCCAATATGAGGATGTGTGAAAGTTATAATTTGTTTTTTGTATGATGGATCTGTAATGATTTCTTGATATCCTGTCATTGATGTATTGAATACAAGCTCTCCAACATTAAACATTTCTTTACCAAAGCCCTTTCCATGGAATACACTTCCATCTTCAAATGCTAAAATAGCTTTAAATGGCATAAAAGATTACCGTAAGAATGAGAAAAATAAAGAAAAAGTTAGAGAATCTATTTAAAGAATTTTTTAATTTTAATGAGCTAAAATTATAGGCTGACATTAAAATTGTACTTTATAGATTAAGTTACCTTATGTCTATATATAATTGAAAAATAATGAAAATATCCATTAAATCTGCAGAAGAAATTAAGAAAATGAGAATAGCTGGAAAATTAGCTGCTGAAGTTCTTGAAATGATAACTCCACATGTTGTTCCCGGTATTTCAACTGGAGAATTGGATAAATTATGTCACGAATTTATCGTAAATGTACAAAATGCAATTCCAGCAAACGTAGGCTATAACGGATTTGAAAAAACTATATGCTCCAGTATTAATCAAGTTATATGTCACGGTATCCCTAACAATGAAAGAGTCCTTAAAGATGGTGATATTTTAAATATCGATGTAACAGTAATAAAGGATGGATGGCATGGAGATACATCGAAAATGTTTTTAGTTGGAAAATGCGCACCCCATAATCAAAGATTAGTAAAGGTTACTCAAGAATGCTTATACAAAGGCATGGAGGCCGTTAAGCCAGGTGCATACATAAGTGATATAGGTAATGCTATTCAGAAACATGCTGAAAAAAACTATTACAGTGTTGTGGAGGAATATTGCGGGCACGGAATTGGAACCGTATATCACGAAGAGCCACAAGTTCTTCATTATGGAAAGCCTGGAAAAGGCATTCAGTTAAAAGAAGGAATGTGTTTCACAATTGAGCCAATGATTAATCAAGGGACTAAATATTGTAAAACTCTTAAAGACGGCTGGACAGTTGAAACTAAAGATGGAAGAAACTCTGCTCAATGGGAACATACTATTGCTGTAACTAGTGATGGATTTGAGATACTTACAAAAAGAAATAATGAGTTTGAATGAAAAAACTAATGCTTTCACTTAATGATGATTTTATAAAAAACTTTCCTGAAATTTATTCGAAGCCAAATAAAGTCAATAGATATCTAAAGAAATATTCTAATCATATTGAAAAAGATATCAAAAATAAATTTATTGAACTCAACCTAGATCAAGATTTTGCGATATATGCAAATGGCGGTTTTGGTAGAAAGGAAATGTTCCCAATATCAGACGTTGATTTATCAATCATAGAGATAAATAAAATAAAGAATTTTAAAAATATAGAAACCTTTATATCCTATATGTGGGATCAAGGGTACAAAATTGGTCATTCAGTTAGATCAATTGAGGATATAAAGAAAATATCTAAGAAAGACCTTAAGGAATTTACCTCATATCTTACAAGGCGGCCTATCATTTCAAATGAGAATATAGATAAAAGAATTACAAGATCCCTTTCAGGCATATGGACTAAAAATAATTTCTATAATGCAAAACTTATTGAACAGCAAAGACGCCATAGTGAATTTTATTCCACTGCCTATAATCTTGAGCCAGACTTAAAAGAATCACCTGGAACTCTAAGAGACTTTCAAACATCTCTTTGGATTTTGCAACACTGTTTTGAATTAGATTCTTTAGATGCAATTTCGAATGCTAATGTGCTTAACGGTGAATTAAAGCAGGCAAAAACTGCATATAATTTCATAAAATCCCTTAGATTTGCGACTAACATTGCCACTCAAAAAAACAGATTGACTTTTGAGGCACAAATTGAAGTTTCTAATCATGCGAAACTAAATTCAAAGAGTTCTAAAATTTCGGTAGAAAAAATGATGAAAAATTATTATGAGATGGCATCAGTTCTATCCTATTTTAATGAAATAATTTTTGAAAAATATAATGAAAAATTACCAAGTATTTTTAGCAAGAAAGTGTATGGCATACATAAACATAAAAATAAAATTGGTATTCGCAACACAAAATTAAAAGATAATAAAAATCTTATTTTTGAAATATTCATAGAGATTGGTAAAACTAAAAATATCAACTCAATTGATACTCAAACAAAATCTCTAATTAAACAAAATATTAACTTAATTGATGATGAGTTCAGAAAAAATTCCTTTTATTCTGAACAGTTTTTAGAAATATTAAGATCCAAATATAATCTATCATCAATTCTTAAAACAATGAAAACTTTGGGAGTGCTACAAGCATATATTCCCGACTTTGCAGGCGTGGTTGGACAAATGCAATTTGATTTGTTCCATGTTTACACTGTTGATGAGCATACATTTAAGGTCGTAAGAAATATGCGACAAATGAAGCTAAATAAGCAAGATGGATTTGAACTTGAGCACGAATTAATAAATAAGATTCCTAAGATAGAAATACTATACATTGCTGGTATTTATCATGATCTAGGTAAAGGTAAAGGAGGAGATCATTCAGAAATAGGAGCAAAAACGAGTTTCGATTTTGCTAAAAGACTGGGTATGTCTACAACTGATGCTAATTTGATTTCATGGATAGTAAAAAAACATTTAATCATGTCTTCCATATCTCAAAAAAAGGATATTTCAGAACCTGAAACTGTGAATGAGTTTATTAAGCATGTTCAACAAAGCGAAAAATTGGACTACTTATACCTGCTAACAGTTAATGATATAAGAGCAACAAATCCAGCATTATGGAATGGTTGGAAGCATCAATTATTAAAAGATCTGTACATTCTTTCAAGGTCTAAGATGAATAAGGAGCCTTTGAGGGCTTCTGCAGAAATTTCTAAAGAGAGAAAGAAGAATGCTTTAGAAGATTTTAATAAGGATGAGTGCAAAGACTTGCAAAATTACTTTTCTAACCTTAATGATAGCTATTTCAATAAAAATCTTAGCGACTCACTTCGATGGCAAGCAAAATTAATTACTTTGAATAAGGATAAAAATTTGATTGTAGGATGCAAAAATAGATTTGAGAATCTTATTGAAATATTCATAAAAGCCGATAACTCAGAGGGTTTATTTTATAAATTAACTAAGACATTAGAATATTCAGGGCTAAATATAATAGATGCAAACATTTTTACATCGATCGATAACATTTTTGCTGCAAATACTTTCATTGCAAAGTTTTCTCATCATGATAGAAAATTTAGTGCAAGTGATCTAAAGGAGCTATCTAAAAGAATTGAAAAAAACTTTCTTCAGTTTGATCAAATTTCAAAAAAACAAAAAATTGTAAAAATAAAAAATAACTTTGAGAAAAAAATTAATATTACCGAGTCAGTCAATAAAGATAGGGGAAGAAACTTAATAACAATTGAAACCTCTGATAATTCAGGTCTTCTGGCCAATATTGCTAAGGTATTTTTTGAAAATAAAATATCAATTTTCTCTGCAAGAATTAATACACTAGGCGAAAGAGTTGAGGATACTTTCGAAATAGAGAATTCAGATAAAACATTAGTGAGCGAATCCAAAATAAAAAAAATAATATCTACTTTAAAAAAAGTGGTGTGATTTAAATTTTTAAAACTATAATCTATTTATGAAAATTCAATGCAAAGGAATTGCAAATAAGTCTGCAAAGGGAGAGATACTCGATGTCTACTTTCCATGTATTGAATATGGTGAAAAAAGAATTTCTAGCGAATTACAAATATCAAATAATTTAAATCAAGAATTAATTGAAATTAATTGGAATGAAGAAGACTTAGGAAAGCCAATAGAAAATGTAGAAGGAGCATATTTAAAATTACAGTTGTTATCAAATAAGTTTGTATTGCCTAATTCAATTAATATAAATGGTCTTTTCTCAAACATTCCTAATGTTGTTTGGACGAACCAAGGTCCAATATCAATAGAAGAAATTGATAAAAAATTACACGAGTCAAAATTAAATAATAATGATTTACATATTAAGTCAGTAGATAAATTTCCCTGTCTTACAGACTATATCGTCCCAAGAAAAGTAAGAATTGCCGATACCTCAAGGGTAAGATTGGGAGCATATCTTAGTGAGGGGACTACTATAATGCATGAGGGTTTTGTTAATTTTAATGCAGGTACTCTTGGTTCGGCTATGATTGAAGGCAGAATTTCTGCAGGTGTAGTAGTTGGAAATAACTCTGACATCGGTGGCGGTGCTAGCACAATGGGCACCCTTTCTGGAGGCAATGATACAAAAATCTTCATAGGAGAAAATTGCCTCTTAGGCGCAAATTCTGGCATTGGGATATCTCTAGGTGATAACTGTACTGTTGAGGCTGGTTTATATTTAACCTCAGGAACAAAAGTAACTATATTTGATAATGATGTTTCAAAAATAATAAAAGCGGTTGAATTGTCTGGTAAGCCTAATATTTTATATTATAGAGATTCAACGAATGGGAAAGTTATTGCAGCAGAAAATAACAAAATATCTGATTTAAATAAAGAATTACATTCAAATGATTGAGCTACTTCAAAAACTTATTCAAATTAAATCTATATCTCCAAAAGATATGGGTTGTTTTGATTTGATTGAGGCTGAATTAAAACAATTAAACTTTAGATGTGAAAGAATTAATTATCAAAACGTAGAAAACTTATATGCAACTATTGGTGATTCAGGAAAATTATTTTGTTTTTTAGGACATACAGATGTTGTTCCGACAGGCCCAGAGGAAAAATGGAAATACCCCCCTTTTTCAGCAACAATTGATGGAGACATATTGTATGGAAGAGGAACTGCTGACATGAAGGCACCTGTTGCTGCTTTTATCGAGTCTGCAAAAGAGTTTCTTAACTTAAAAGAGAAGCTAAACTTTAGATTAGCAATTTTGCTTACCTCTAACGAGGAAGGCACATCAAAAGATGGGTTTATAGATAAGATTATAGAAAAAATGATTCAAGATGATGAAATTATAGATTTTTGTCTTGTTGGTGAGCCTACATCAAGTGAAAAAGTTGCTGATTGTTTGAGAATTGGGAGAAGAGGTTCGCTGGGAGGATCTTTAAAAATATTTGGTAAGCAAGGGCATATTGCATATCCTGAAAAGGTTGTGAATCCAATTCTTTTGTCAGGTGAATTGATTTCAAAACTTAATAAAAAAGTTTGGGATAATGGAAATGCTGCTTTTGATCCTACCAGTTTTCAAATTTCCAATATTAACTCAGGTACTGGTGCACATAATGTAGTTCCTGGAGAACTCGAACTAATATTTAATTTTAGATTTTCTACAGAGTCTACGGAAGAAAGTTTAAAAACTGATTTTGAATCAATACTTAATGAATTGCATCTAAATTATCATATAGACTGGGATTTAAATGGAAATCCTTACTATACAAAAGATAATTTTTTTAAAGATATTGTCTCTAATTCAGTAGAAGAAATTACTGGATACTCTCCAGAACTAAATGCAAAAGGTGGCACATCTGATGGTCGTTTTGTAGCTCAGATGGATACAGAGATTATCGAGTTAGGACCTGTAAATAAGTCTATTCATCAAATAGATGAACATGTAAAAATAAGTGAGTTATTGATATTAAAAGATATATATAAAAAAATACTATCTAACCTTAATCAATCTTTTTAGGTTTTTCTTTTCTATTGTATTTCGTTTTATCTCTATGAGTTTTGGGTTTATGGAATTTATCCATATTTTTTTTTACAGGATTCTTTTTACCTTTTTTTCTCAACTTCGAAATCTACTTTATCTAGATATGGCCTCTGTTTCTTTTTTACTTTTAAATAAGAATGAAAGGCCAACTAAAATAATTCCTATAACCAGATAGTATTGAATCATAAAAGTGAATATTGGTTGAACAGAGTCCAAGCCATCAGCAGTTGCATCGCCTCCAAGCAATCCAGCTAAAACCCCACCTATTGCAGAAGCTAAAAACCATAATCCAAACATCTGGCCCATATATCTTTTTGGAGAATATTTTGAAAATGCTGAAAGTCCAATTGGTGACAAGGCAAGCTCACCCCAGGTTTGGAGTAAATATGTGATTAAAAGCCATTGCATACCTACGGGGGCAGATTCCATAGCCAGTCCAACTGCAAAGACCATAATCATAAAACTAATAGCCATAAAAAATAAACCTATTGCAAACTTCATTGGCAAAGATGGATCCATGTTTCTTCTTGCTAAATTAGCCCATATGCCAGCAAAAATTGGTGCAAAAGTTACAACAAATATGGGATTTGCAAACTGCAACCATCCAATTGGTATGATGTAACCTGCAACAGACAAATCAGTAAAATCTCTTGCAAAAATACTTAATGAACTTGCTGATTGATCAAAACCAGACCAAAAAGCAGCAGCTCCTACAAATAGAACAAATAATAATAATAGGTTACGTTTTTCATTAGAATCCAATCCTGCAAAAAAATATAAATATAAAAAGTATATGCCTGCCACTATTGTTAAAAAGTATGCAAAATTTTCAGCAAAAGTTCTTGGATCGATAGAAATGATGCCAACTAATCCTAATGCAATAACTATAAACATTAAGGCTAGACTATTTTTTGTCCATTTGATTAGCTTATTTCTTTTTACATCCTCCATATCATTAGGCTTTTCACCTGCATCGCCTAACAAATGCTTGAACTTTACATATTGATATACTCCAAATACCATTCCGATCCCTGCAGCACCAAACCCATAATGCCAACCTATTTTTTCACCCAACCAGGCACAAATTAAGAATCCAAGAGTTGATCCAATATTTATGGACATATAAAAAATTGTGTAGCCAGAATCTCTTCTTGTATCATCATCAGAATACAACTTCCCAACAATTGTTGATATATTTCCTTTGAGCAATCCAGTACCTAAAACTACTAAAATTAAACCAAGAAAAAAAGTTTGCTCAAGAGGTATAGCAAGCGTGAAGTGACCTAACGCAATAATTATCGCTCCAATTAATACTGCTTTTTGATGTCCTAGAATATTATCAGCTATCCAGCCACCAGGAACGACCATAAAATAAACAAAACCAACATAAATACCATATATTGCATTTGCATCTATTGCTGACATTCCCATGCCAGGATTAAATCCAGTGATAGAGCCTGTCATATATAAAACCAGTAAGGCTCTCATGCCATAGTAAGACATCCTCTCCCACATCTCTGTTAAGAACAATGTTCTGAGACCAATAGGATGCCCGAAGAAACTTTTATCTGTATTCATAGTAATTTATTTTTTTTAATAATCTTGTACTATACCAAAATGAATGACAAATCATATATCGTATTTCCTCTTAAAAGAATTGCAGCAACTATATATGATCTATTCCTCTTACTGGGCGTTTGGTTTGCTGTTGGATCAATAGCTGTCTGGCTTAATGGAGGGATCATTGAAGCTAAATGGATTGGTCCCTTGCTGGTCTTTATAAGCACGTGGACTTTCTATGGCTACTTTTGGACCCATGGAGGCAAAACACTAGGCATGGCAGTTTGGAAGTTTCAAATTTATAGTATTGAAAAAAATAAAATAAATTTTCAAATGATTTCGATACGATTCTTTATAAATATAATCACCTTTTTTCTAGGAGGTGTTCCCCTAGTCTTTATGTATTTTTCAAAAGATAATCTTTCTTTAAGTGATTATTTTTCCAAGACTTCATATAAAAAAATTTAGATTCTTTTATATGCAATTATGCTGATAATTAGGAGAATAAAGATAGGGATTATTGCACCGATTACTGTTAGCATGCCATAAGAGATAAAAACTCCTATAGTAAGATCTTGAAATAATTTATAAATAAAAGCTCCAACTACAGCCACTATTATTCTTCCACCAACTGTAGATTCACGCAATGATGTGAATATCAAAGAGCCAAAGCATATTATTAACATGAGTACAGAAATTGGGAGAAGAGTTTTTTTATAAAATACCTTGTCAAGGTGTGCTTTAAATAAAATATCTTTTTCTAGGTCGCTATTTAAGAATAATATCCTATAAATATTTATCTCTGATATTCCTAAATTATTAATATTATTAAATGTTATTTTAGATTGATATGGAATTTCAAAAGACTCAGATTGATTCCTTTTGATATTGTTTTCAAAATTTTTAAATAAGGCATCATTCTCAAAGAATATATCGCCATCAATTATTTCTGCAGTATCTGATTGAATTGAATAAGCAACTTTTTTATTTTCAATTGAGATTAGTTTAGCTTGATAAATCTTTTCATTAATTATCTCGCTAAAGCCTAAATAGGAATCTCTATATTTTATCCATTTAATTTCATTTTCTTTGTTGTATTTTTCATTTTTAGACAAAATATTTTTATTTGCTTGAGCATCAAGATATATATTTCTAAAACTTATCTCATCAAATATTATTAAAGAAATAGTCAATAAAAATGCACCAATAGAACTTATTAATACAATCTTTAATGGGGCCTCTCCAGCTGACCTCAGAACATTCAAATTGCCTTCTTGATGAGAAAGTCCAAGTGACAACATAACACCTAACAGACATGCTCCCTCTATGAAATCAATCAGACGATGAGGCATTGAGTAGGCTACATACTTACAAATGTCTAAAATATTATATTCCGATGAGATGTCTTCAAGCTCTGAAATAAAAGTAAAAATTGAATCTAGTATTCCAAAAATAATTAAAATAGAAAAAGAGAAATATAAAGAGCGTTTTATCAAATATTTATTAAAAGTTTTAATCATCAATCAATAATCCATAATAAAATTATAAAAATTGTACCGATAAAGATTAACCTCACGACATTACTTCCTTTAAATAATGCAAAAGGATCTACAGTTTTATTGAAGCTAGATTTGTATAGTCCAAAAATACTAAAAATAAAAAATATAAAGTGTACAAACCAAATATAATTTTGAGTAATTGCAGAATTATTATCAAAAGACTCTCTTGCTAAAATTAAGAGGCTAAGATATAAAATATAGACAAAAATAGCAGGCAATAAAACCGATAACCTGCCCTGTCTTGGTTCAACTTTTGATAAATTAATACCGATAATTAAAAGAATAAAAATTGTGATAGGAATTGATATATTCCATTGCATTTGCGACTTCGTTGATCTGGCTGAATAATCAAATAATCTTGCAAATGATAATCCGGTAACAGAATTTTCTTCTGTACTGACTGGTATTTTTAGATTTTTAAAGGTTGAGACAACCGAAGAACCCTCTTCGAATAACCCTTGATACATTGAACCATTCTTGAAATTTAAATTCATAATAGAATTCAAATCATCATAGCTAAGCTGGTCTGCGACTACTATTGATGAGTAATCTTCATTTGATATATATAAAACAACTTCGTTAAAAACACTTTCTTGTTTATCTTTTATAAATACAAATCCTTCATTATTTTTAAGTGGAAATACTTGATTTGGTTTTATCGATTCAAACTGCTCTTGAAGGCTATCTAAGGAAATCATTTCTTTTGAAAGTTCTTTTGTATATGGCGCCACATAAATGCTTAATAAAAGAGTTAAAAAGAAAAATAGTAACGATTGGGGTAATAAATATTTCAAGAAATCTATCTCTGATAACCCTCCTGTAAAAAATCCATAAATTTCTCTATCTGAATATAATCTGCTCATTGTTATGACTACACCAAGAAAGAAAGATAATGGTAGTAATAATGTAATAAAGTCAGGGAATCTTAAAATAACAATTTTGTATATTAAGTTTGGATCAATTAGGCCTTCAGAGGCTTGCTCAAAATAACCAACAAATCTTGAACTAACTACTAAGAAAAAGAATATTAACAGCACACCTGCCGTTGATTTAAGAACTTCAATATTCAAACTTTTTGAAAGAATATTTTTTTTATACATGCCTTGAGAACTATGATGCATTACAATATTTATCTTATCAGTAAACACTATAAATAGGAGACCTTAAATGGCATATAAAGTTCTAAATAATATTTCTGTAAAAGATACATCATCAAGCAAATTAGCGGCTATAAAAACTGACATGCTTGTATTAATAATTAACAAAGGCACTAAAAATGATTCCTCTTTTAAGGAATTAGATGCTATTTCAACTAAATATTTGTCAAAAACAATTGCGTCTCATTTAAAAGATGCTGGAAGTTCAATAATTTTGCCAAAAATGAATGGTATTGCTGCTGAAAATATCCTTCTTGTAAAGGGCTATGAAAAAGATACACCAATGCATAAATGGTTGAGCATGTATGCTTCTATAGCAAAAAAAGGTAATCAGTTAGGCGCTAAAGATTTAGCAGTAATGTGTGGTGATGTTTCACCAAATGATAAAGATGAGTTTTGGCTTATTGAAATGGTTGCAAAAACAATTGAATCAAATGTTTATATTTTCTCTGAAACTAAGAACAAAACTGTGAAAAAGCCATCTGTTAAAAAATTAACTATTATCACTTCAGGACTATCATCAGCAAATCTAAGTAAAGCCAAACTTGCAGCAAAGAAAGGTTATGCAATCGGCGAAGGAGTAAATACTGCAAAATATCTTGGCGATCTTCCTGCAAACCATTGCACTCCAAAAATTATTGAAAAAAAGGTAAGGGCTATGACCAAAGACTTTCCAAAACTAAAAGTAAAATCTTTTAATGAGAAAGATATGGAGAAACTAGGAATGGGATCTTTTTTAAGTGTCTCTAGAGGTAGTATAGAACCAGCAAGAATGATGGTAATTGAATATAAGGGTGCGAAGCCATCAGAAAAGCCAATCGCCCTTGTAGGAAAAGGTGTCACATTTGATACAGGTGGAGTATCTATTAAACCTAGTCCAGCTATGGATGAGATGAAATGGGATATGTGCGGAGCAGCAACAGTCTTTGGCGTTATGTCTACTCTAGCCAGAATGAATGCAAACATAAATGTTGTTGGTGTAATGGCATGTGCAGAAAATATGTGCTCCTCTACCGCTACTAAACCTGGCGATGTGGTTACATCTATGTCAGGTCAAACTATTGAAATATTAAATACAGATGCTGAGGGACGATTAATCCTTGCTGATGCTCTTACATATGTTGGAAAATATAAGCCCTCATATGTAATCGATATGGCAACATTAACTGGAGCTGTAGTAATTGCTCTTGGTAGACATGCCAGTGGAGTAATGGCAAATGATCAATACCTCGCAGATATGATTGTAAGTGCAGGAGAAGAATCTGGAGATAGAGCTTGGCAACTTCCATTATGGGACGAACATCAGTCTTGTACAAAAACAAGATATGCCGACTTAGCTAATATTGGAGGAGGAAGAGAAGCAGGAACAATTCATGCTGCTGCTTTTTTATCTAAATTTACTAATGATTACAAATGGGCGCATATTGATATAGCAGCAACTGCTTCGTACAGTACTCCAGTAAAGGGCGGAACTGGAAGACCTGTTCCTCTTATAAGTGAATTGCTCTTAAATAAAAAACTAAAGTAAATCAACGTATACAAAAATATGGATAAACAGTATTACCCTACCGAGATTGAAGAAAAATGGGTAAAACTTTGGTCAGAGAGATCTGTAAGAAATTTAGATTCTGAGGATTCCTTCTCTCAAGTTATCCCTCCACCAAATGTAACTGGAACCCTTCATATGGGCCATAGCTTTCAATATGCAATTATGGATTTCTATACCAGGTATCATCATATGTCTGGTAAAGATTCTTACTGGCAGGTTGGAACCGATCATGCTGGAATTGCAACTCAAATGGTGGTTGAGAATAATCTTAGTAAAGATAATAAAAATAGGGTCGACCTTGGTAGAGAGAAATTTCTTGAAGAGGTTTGGAAATGGAAAGGATATTCTGAAGAGAAAATTACATCTCAAATTAAAAGATTAGGATCTACTGTCGATTGGAGCCAATATAGGTTTACATTGGATAAGGGATTTAATCATTCAGTTATAAAAGCATTTGTTGAGCTTCATAGAAAAGATAAAGTTTATAGAGGTTATAGACTGGTCAATTGGGACCCCTCTTTAAAAACAGCTGTTTCAGACCTAGAGGTTACTAGACAAGAAAAAGAAGGTCTTTTGTGGTTTATAAAATATCCTATTGAAGACTCTGATAATTTTGTAACAGTAGCAACAACTAGACCAGAAACTATGTTTGGTGATATGGCTGTTGCGGTGAATCCTGAAGACTTAAGATATAAAGATTTAATTGGTAAGAATGTCGTTCTTCCTTTTGTAGGAAGAAAAATTCCTATTATTGGTGATGATTATGTAGATATGGAATTTGGGACTGGTTGTTTAAAAATTACTCCTGGTCATGATTTTAATGATTATGAGATTGGAAAAAAATATTCTTTGCATGAGATTGATAATCAAGTTAAGACTTCTAATTCAACCAGTGATTTTCAACCTATAAATATATTTGATGATGATGCTTGGTCTAATGATAATGTGCCTGCTCCGTTTAATAAACTAGATCGTTTTAAAGTTAGAAAACTTGTAATAGAAAAATTGACCGAGCTTTCACTTCTTGTAAAAGAGGAAAAGCATCAGATTAGTGTTCCTAGAGGAGAAAGGTCTAATGTAGTTATAGAGCCCAAATTAAGTCACCAATGGTATGTAAAAACATCAGAAATGGCAGCAAGAGCAAATGATGCTGTCAACAAAGGAGAAATTAAATTCCATCCTGAAAATTGGATTAAGACTTACTTCAACTGGATGGATAATATAGAAGATTGGTGTATTAGTAGGCAAATTTGGTGGGGTCACAGAATTCCTGCATGGTATGACGAAGATAATAATATTTATGTTGGTTATGACGAATCAGAAGTAAGAAGCTATTACAAATTAGATAACAGAAATCTCTTACAGGATGAAGACGTCTTAGACACTTGGTTTTCTTCAAGCCTGTGGCCTTTTAGCTCAATGGGGTGGCCAAATGATTCTGATAATTTTAAAAAACATTTTCCAACGTCTCTTTTAGTAACAGGTTTCGATATTATATTTTTCTGGGTTGCTCGTATGATGATGATGAGCCTAGAGTTCACTGACAAAATTCCTTTTAAGGATGTTTATGTTACAGGTCTTATAAGAGATGAAAATGGACAAAAAATGTCTAAGTCTAAAGGCAATGTCATTGATCCGTTAGACTTGATATATGGTATTTCTCAAGACGATTTAGTTAAAAAAAGAACAGCAAATCTTATGCAAGAAGGAATAGCAGAAAAGATAGAGCGTAAAACAAGAAACCAATTTCCAAAAGGAATTGAATCATATGGAACAGATGCGTTAAGAATGACATTTTTCTCATTAGCCACTCACACTAAAGATATTAGTTTTGAAATGGGTAGGCTAAAAGGATATAGAAACTTTTGTACCAAAATTTGGAATGCAGCAAGATTTATTGACGGCTATCCTGAAAGCAATATTGAATTTAAATCATCCAATAGTAACGATGAGTGGATACAAAAAGAATTTAAAAAATCAAAAGCTCAAATCCAAAAAAATATAGAGGATTATAGATTAGATTTTGCTGTAAATGAAATATATGATTTTTTTTGGAGCAAGTTTTGTGATGTTTATCTGGAGGAATGTAAAAAGTCTGGTAATACTGCAAATCTCAGACCTTTATTAAAAGAGATTCTAGGTGTACTTCACCCTTTTGCGCCCTTTATAACTGAAGAAATTAGTAGTTTATTATTTAATGAAACAATTATTCAGTAGGTAGGATATACATCTGAACATGATCTATATCATCTTCTAAATATACCTCTCCTCTTGATTTGAATCCAAGCTCTTTATAAAATTTTTTTAACCTGTATTGAGCAGAAATAATAATCTCATGCCTAGGATATTTTTCTTTCAAAAAAAATTTTCCTATCTTGGTTATCTCTTTTCCATATGATTTATTCCTATTTTCTTGAGATACGACTATCCTTCCCATTGAAGATCCTTCATATTTTATATTTGGGGCAAAAGCTCTTAGATAAGCAACTAAGATATCATTATCATAGCCTAATAGATGAAATGCATCTTGATCAGAATAATCTGCATCAAGGTATGGACAATTTTGTTCAACTACAAATACTTGTTGTCTTAAATTCAAAATTGCATATAGATCATTGGTAGATAATTCACTATATTTTTTCCATATAAATTGTATTTTTGAATCCACTAATTAATACAGTTAATTTATGTATGAATATATAATAATGGAATATATACGTACACACATTAAAAATTTATGGAAACTATTTACAACTTTTCAGTAAAAGATATTGATCTCAATGATGTTTCTCTTGAGAAATATAAAAATAAAGTACTTTTGATAGTTAATGTTGCAAGTTATTGTGGTCTTACATATCAATACAAGAGTTTAGAAGATATATATAAAAAATATAAAGATAAGGGATTTGAGATTTTAGGGTTTCCATGCAATCAGTTTGCACTCCAAGAACCTGGAAGTAATGAAGAGATTAAAAATTTTTGTGATACAAGCTATGGGGTCACGTTTAATATAATGAATAAAATTAATGTAAATGGTTCAAAAGCGGATCCTTTTTACAAATTTCTCAAAGAGCAAAAACCTGGAATTGCTGATACCCCTCAAATAAAGTGGAATTTTACAAAATTCTTAATAAATAAAGATGGGTGCGTTGTAAAACGCTATAGTCCTCAAACTGAGGTAAGTGAAATTGAACCTAAAATCATTGAACTTATTTAGTTATATCTCTAGGCTCATTAAAATTGCATCATCTGGATCGCTGCCAGAATAATAATTGGCTCTAATTGCATCTTTTAAGAAATTATATTTAGTATAAAAAAATATTGCATTATCATTTTTTGATCTAACTTCTAAAAATACTTTTTTCGCTCCTAAGACTTTTGATTGTTTTATAAGTGATTTTAATAGCATAGCTCCAGCTCCCTTTCTTTGCCAGTCCTTAGCAACTCCTATATTTAGTAAGTGACTTTCTTGTTTAATAAGAGAAAAAATTACGAATCCTATAATTTTTGAATCAATCCTGCATACCAGCGAATGATGTCCGACATCAAAAGAGGAGTAAAAGTTATCTTTTGACCATGGGGATGGATTCACCTGCTTCTCAATTTCATATGCTGAATCTAGGTCAGAGTGATCCATTAATGAGATTTTTAACATCCTTATTTATAAACTAAGTTTTTGTTTTATATTGATCCATAGATCTTTTTTTAACTGTTTTTTATTGAATAATTGGCTTAAAGATGGAGCTTTAATATATTCATAATCAAATATTGAGTCATAAGGCATCACTCCAAATATGATTATTAGTCTTGGTTTAAATTTTTTTAACAAACTTTCATGTAGCTCTTTTTTAGAAAAGTATGAAATTTTTTCATATGACTCCTCTCCATCACTCATTTTTGTTGAATCTATAATTGCTTTCAAGAGTTCCTGTTGTTCTTCAATAAAATTTTCAAAAGGCTTATCAAGTAATGCTAGAATGTGCCCCTTTTGATAACAATATAGATTTTTTTGAGGGGATTCAGTTGTTTTAGATCTTATTGAATATCTTTTAATACCTATCTCTTTTAGTATAAGATTAGTTTTAATTTCAGGAGTGAGCATAAATAATATAATAACATTTAGTTTGTAAACAATGGATAACCCTACTGATAAATATAAAGCTTTTGAGCCAATCAATCTTAAAGATAGAAAATGGCCAAATAAAGTAATTCAAGAAGCACCTGTTTGGTGTTCAGTGGATTTAAGAGATGGAAATCAGGCTCTTATAGAGCCTATGGGGTCTGAAAGAAAAAATAGGATGTTTTCCTTACTGTGCAAGCTTGGATTTAAGGAAATTGAGGTAGGATTTCCATCAGCCTCTAAAACTGATTTTGATTTTGTTAGAGACCTTATTGAAAACAAAAAAATTCCCTCCGATGTAAATATCCAAGTTTTGACTCAGGCCAGAAAAGAGCTAATTATAAAAACATTTGATTCTTTGAAAGGAGCATCAAAAGGAATTATTCATTTCTATAATTCTACTTCTACATTACAAAGAAAAGTTGTTTTTGATCAAGACAAAGATGGTATAAAAAAAATTGCATTAGATGCAGCCAAGTTAATTAAAGATTTAGCTATAGAAAACTCTGAAACTGAATGGACGTTTGAATATTCTCCAGAGAGTTTCACTGGTACAGAGCTTGAATATGCAAGAGAAGTCTGTGATGAGGTTGTCGATATACTTTCGCCAGCATCCAAAAATAAGATAATTATTAATCTTCCAGCAACAGTAGAGATGTCAACACCAAACATCTATGGCGATCAAATCGAATGGATGAATAATAATTTAAAAAATAGAGATAATATTTGTATAAGTCTGCATCCTCACAATGATAGGGGGACAGCTGTAGCTGCATCAGAATTTGGTCTTATGGCTGGAGCAGACAGAGTTGAAGGAACATTATTTGGAAATGGAGAAAGAACTGGCAATGTCGATATTGTTACAATAGCCCTGAATATGCTTACCCAAGGCATTGAACCAAAATTAGACTTTTCAAATATTAATTCTGTTATGAGAGAGGTGGAGTACTGCAATCAGCTCCCTGTTCATCCAAGACATCCTTATGCTGGAGATCTAGTCTTTACAGCATTTTCAGGATCACACCAAGATGCAATCAAGAAAGGTTTCCAAGCGATTAAACAGTCAAATGATCCTAAATGGGAGGTCCCATATCTTCCAATTGATCCAGCAGATCTAGGCAGAAATTATGAGGCTGTAGTAAGGATTAATTCTCAATCAGGTAAAGGAGGTGTAGCTTTTCTTTTGGAAAAAGATCACGGTGTTTCTTTACCAAGAAGACTTCAGATTAGCTTAAGCCAGGAAATTCAAAAAATAGCTGATGAATCTGGTAAAGAAATAACTAGTAATGAGGTATGGAATATTTTCGAATCAAACTACCTAAAGCCAGTTAATAATTTCTTATATATCAAGCATACATCTTCATCAAAAGATGAAATTCATTCTTTGCAATTAACTATGAAAATGAATGATAAAGAAGTACATATTGAAGGTTCAGGAAATGGCCCTATAGACTCCTTTATTAATGGTATATCTGAAAATATGGGTATCACTTTAAAAGTAGCAGATTATCAACAGTCTGCAATATCATCAGGGTCTGATGCAAAAGCTGCAGCATATATAGAACTAGAAAAAGATGATAAAACTTTTTGGGGTGTTGGTATCAACCCAAATACCACTAGGGCATCATTTGATGCAATTATTGTTGGTCTAAGTAAACTGCTAGAAAATTAATCAAAATTTGGTTCTCTTTTTTCTAGAAATGCTTTAACTGCTTCTCTGTTTTGAGGGCTTACTGTTAGCTCATTTTGAATTTCAGCTTCATTATGAAATGTATCCCAATAACCAATATGCAGAGACTCTCTCATTAATCTTTTTGTATGGTTTAGTGATTGTGATGATCTTTTAGAAAGTTTTATTGCCCATTCTAAGGTAATGTTCTCTAATTCATCTTCTGCAACTACCTTATTAGCAATACCATACTTTAAGCACTCTTCAGCTGAAATCTTTTTAGCTTCAATGGCGTATTCGTAAGCTTTTGCAAAGCCCATGAATTTTGGTAAATACCATGAAAGACCGCCATCTGGAACTAAAGCAATATTACTAAATACAGAAAGAATATAACTATCATCTGACATTACTCTCAGGTCGCATGACATTGCTATTGCAGCTCCAATACCAGCAGCAGGTCCTGAAATAGAAGCTATAACTGGCTTTGGCATATTAATTATATTTTCAAAGAAAGGCTTGTAACCTCTTAGTAATGCATCCTTAGAACCTTTCCAGCTTGCTTTTTTTTCGCTTAAGTCTGCACCAGCAGAAAACCCCCTTCCTGACCCAGTAATAATAACCACTCTGACTGAATCATCTTTCTTTACATCTTCTGTTGCTTTTTGAAAATCCCATACAAGTTGTTCATTTACGGCATTTAAGAGCTCAGGTCTGTTCAGTTTTATGACTGCAACTTTATCTTTTTTAGTTATTTCAATTGTTTGAAGGCTCATCGTTTTTCCTCTTACTTTTTAGAGATTAGTAAAAATCCTTTTTTATATTTTATTTTACCAGCTGCTTCTTCTTTATCAGACCTCGACCAGGATACTTCAGATTTTGTTCCTGGATTGGAGTCTAAAAAAGTTTTAATAATTTCTTTCATTATCTTTGTATTGGGTACGGCTACTTTACTTTTCTTTATAGAATATCTCAAAATATCAACTACGTGTGAAGAAGGAATTTCTTTCAATTTTTTAATCTCAATTTCATTTCCAATTAAGTCTTTATATTCATGATGAATAAGTTTGGCATAATTGCTGTTTCGCTGTCCTATAATTGAAGCCATGCTATTGATTCTATTTGGGAAACCTTTCCAACGTTTTTCCAATATAGGAAAAATATTATTTCTTAAAAAATTTCTATCAAATTTATTATCTTGATTTGAATCATCGTCAATAAAATTAATCTTATTATCTTTTAAAAATGATTTTATTTCAGTTTTTGGAATTGATAAAAATGGTCTTATTAATTTTCCATTACCAATTCTTCTTTCTTGTTTAGGACCTTCAATACCCTCAACTCCAGTACCACGGAGCATTCGCATAAAAATTGTTTCGGCAACATCATCACTATGATGAGCTAGTAACATTTGATCATTATCTTCTAATACATTTTCAAAAATCTTATATCGTGCCCTTCTAGATGCTGATTCTATACCACCGCCCTCAGAAACTACTTTGATTGATTCTGTAATTAAGTTTATTTTTAATTTAGCGCATACTTGCTTGCAGTGATTCTCCCACATAAGGCTTTTTTTTGATAAGTTATGATTTATATGTATAGCTTGAAGATTCAATTCTTGAGTATCATTTATTCTTGCAAGAAGATGAAGGAGTGCGGATGAGTCTGGCCCTCCGCTATAGGCAACAAATATTTTACTATCAAGACTTACTTTTTCTTTGATTAAATCTTCCGTAAGCAATTTTAAATCTCTAAAGTATTTTTACCGAACACATCTTCTAGAAAAAATAAATTTTCAAGTGTTGGTGTGAATTTAAAATTTTCACCAATATCTATTACAGCCTCAGAGTTATTAGATGTTACTTTTACGTTAAGTCTGCATCCACCGTTGCCCCAAAAACTTTTATCAATTGTGTCAAGATGATTTGAAAATTCATCAAGAGAAGCTAGATCAGATTCTTTAATGTTTAAAATAACTTCATCTATTCTTTTATCTAATTCTTCATCTAAGTCATGAGCTTCTTTAACTCTCATCCTAAACATTAAACTTCCAAGATCATTAGTTTTATAATCATCTACTTCTATCGTCCCTTTGAGAGAGAGGATTGCACCTTCCTTTAGAATATTATGACATTTCTCAAGGACTTCGCTAGAGACTATACCATCCATAATTCCACTGCCATCATCAAAATTTATAAAAGTAAGAGGTTTCCCTTTTCTATCCTTGATTTGTCTTACGCTGTTGATTAAACAAACTAAAGAAGCTTTTTTAGTTTCATTACTTAATTGACCTATTGCTTTTGAACGAATTTTCTTAACTTTATTTTCGATTGCTAAGACTGGATGTCCAGATAAATAATATCCTAATGATTTTTTTTCTAATTCTAACCTCTCACTTAAAGTAAGTTCTGGAATATTTTTATATTTTTCATATGGGTCAAAATTTTCTTCCATAGAAGAAAATAAGTCCCCACTTTTTAAATTGTTATTTCCATTTGTATTATTTCCATCTTTAAGCATGTCCTTTGTACATGCAATTGCAATACTTCTCGTAGGGGCTAAAGAATCAAATGCGCCTGATTGAGATAAGGCCTCAAGTGATTTTTTACCACCCAGCCTTATGTCTGCTTTTTTAGAAAAATCCCACAAATCTTTGAAGGCTATTTGCTCTCTAACAGAACAAATATGTTTGATAAAAGAATCTGCTACTCCTTTTACTGCTCCAAGACCATATTCGATCTTCAATTCTTTATTAACGTTAAATCTTTTTTTGCTTGATAAAATATTTGGTTTCAAGACCTCAATATCTAACCGATTACATTCTTGAATAAGAGCATAAATTTTATCAGTGTTTCCTAGCTCTGATGATAGAACTGATGCCATAAAATGTTCTGGGTAATAAGTTTTTAAATATGCTGTTTGATAAGATATTAGAGCATAAGCCGCTGAATGAGATTTATTAAAACCATATTCAGCAAACTGATTGATAAGATCAAAAATTTGTTCAGCATTTTTAGAAGAAATATCATTTTCTAGACAACCTTTTACAAATATTTCTCTTTGTTGTTCCATTTCTTCTTTTTTCTTTTTGCCCATTGCCCTTCTTAGAATATCAGCCTGCCCTAATGAAAAGCCTGCTAAGACTCTAGCTGCCTCCATAACTTGCTCTTGATAAACAATGACCCCATAGGTTTCTTCTAAAACTTCTTTTAGCAATTTATGTGGATAAGTGACAGGACTTTTACCGTGCTTTCTATCAACAAACTCATCATGCATTCCAGAATTCAATGGACCTGGTCTATATAGTGCGAGTAATGCTGTAATTTCTTCAAACTTAGTTGGTTTTAGTCTTTTAATTAAGTCTCGCATGCCAGATGACTCGAGTTGAAATACAGCCATTGTTTTTCCAGAGGAAAGTAACTTATAAACTTTTGCATCATCAAGAGGAATTTTTTCTATATTAATTTTATTTGAATCGCCTAACCCCTCATTAATTGATTTAACCGCTCTATCTATTACTGTGAGCGTCCTTAGCCCAAGGAAGTCGAATTTTACAAGTCCAATCTTCTCAACATCATCTTTGTCATATTGCGTCATTACTGAGTCAGACTGTCTGTCAACATATACAGGGCAAAAATCAGATATGCTTCCAGGCGCTATGACTACCCCGCCAGCATGCTTCCCTACGTTTCTCGCAATTCCTTCAAGCTTATATGATAGATTTACTATCTCTCTTACTTCATCATCATTTTTAATGCTCTGTGCAAATATAGGTTGCTCTTCTTTTGCTTTATCAAGAGTCATGCCAGGTGCAAAAGGAATCATCTTTGAAATTCTATCTCCAAGAGCATATGGTTTTCCAAGCGCTCTAGCTACATCTCTAACCACAGCTCTTGCTGCCATAGTACCAAAAGTTGCAATTTGCGAAACTGCACCTGAACCATACTTTTTACTTACATAATCTATAACTAAATCTCTTTTTTCCATACAAAAATCAACATCAAAGTCTGGCATAGAAAGTCTCTCAGGATTTAAGAACCTTTCAAAAAGAAGGCCATGAATAATAGGATCTAAAGTAGTTATTCCCAAGGCATATGCTACTAAGGAGCCAGCACCAGAACCTCGTCCAGGCCCAACTGGTACATCATTATTTTTTGACCATTCGATAAAGTCATAAACTATTAAAAAGTAGCTTGAGAAGCCCATGCTTTTAATTTGTTCAAGTTCATAATTTAATCTTGATGAATATTCTTTTTGTTTTGATTTTTCAAAGTTATCTATGTAATCTTTTAATCTCTTGTTTGATAGATCTACAAGATACGAATCGAAGTCATGGTTTTCAGGCACGGGATATTCAGGAAGAAAATAACCTTTGGTATCAAGTGACACGTTGCATTTTTTTGAGATTTCATTTGTATTATCAATTAATGAAGGATAATCATTAAATAATTCAGACATTTCATCAGATGATTTAAAATACTGTTGCTCTGAAAAAATCTTTTCTCTATTGGGGTCATTTAGAGTTTTGCCAGTATTAATACAAACTTTTGTTTCATGAATTTCATAATCATCCTGACTAGAGAATAAAACATCATTGGTTGCGATAAGCGGAATACCTTTATCTTTTGACAAAGGCAAAACATTCTTAAAGTATTCAATTTCATCAATCCTGTTAGTTTTTTGAACTTCCAATACAAAATCATCACCAAAATTGTTTCTAAAATGATCAATTGTTTTCTCAGCTTCTGAAATTTTATTTCTTCTTAGATATTCAAAAATATGGCTGCCTTTTCCACCTGAGATCACAATTACGTCATTCTTTAGACCAATTAATTCACTAAATTTTATTATTGGAGTATTAAATGAATTATTGTTGTGTGCCTGAGAAATGATTTTCATTAAATTTTTATGTCCAATATTGGTTTTTGCTAGACATAAAAGTTCATTAGATTCATCATCATTTTCAAAAATTAATCTTATTGAAGCTCCAGAAATAGGTTTAATGCCAGCAGCCTCACATTTATTGAAAAACTTTACAAGACCGAACATATTTGATCTATCTGTAAGCGCCACAGATGGGATTGAATGTTTTATTGCATTATCAACTATTTGATCAACCGTAAGTAATCCTTGTGAGATACTATATTCTGATGATACTCTGAGATGCGAAAACAAGTTGCTCACGTTGTGGGGACTCCCTTAAATGTTTTCCTATGAATTGGACAACTTCCAAAATCTTTTAAAGCCTGAAGATGATATTTGGTTCCATAACCTTTGTTACTTTGAAAATCATAACCTGGATATTTTTTTTCATACTTAATCATCAAATCATCTCTAAAAACTTTTGCAATTATAGAAGCAGCACTAATAGCATCCTCACTCGAATCGCCACCAATAATAGCCCTCATTGAGATTTCTAAATCAGGTTTATGTATGCCGTCGACCAAAACTAAAGTAGGTTTTATTGGTAAGTTTAGTATAGCTCTTTTCATTGCTAATAAAGAAGCATTAAGAATATTAATTTCGTCAATTTTTTGGTTTGATACCAAACCATAGCCATAATATGAATTATCAAGAATTTTCTTTGCTAGTTCACCTCTTATTTTTGGTGATAAAGCTTTTGAATCTCTAAGATTATCTATTCTTTTTTTTAAAATTACAGCTGCGGCAACCACAGGACCAGCAAGACAGCCTCTTCCAACCTCATCTGTACCGGCAATGAGATACATGCTTAGAGCGAACTAATTGATTTGGTCGCTTCATAATAACCGTTACCTTTAAGCATATTTCTAAGTGTATTGGCATTCTCCGAACTTTCTGAGATTAAGCCTTTCGTCTCAGTAACTGATTTCAAAATATTTTCTTTATTGAAATCATTTTGAAGAAGCTCTTTATAGTACCTTTTACTCAGTAATAAATTAGGCAAGCCTATATTTTCTATTTTTAACATTCTTGAAATTATTGAGTAATTCAAAAAATTTGTTTTATAGCAGATAACTGGTGGGCATTCTAAAATAGCTGATTCTAATGTTGCTGTTCCGGATGTTGCTAAAGATAACTCTGAGACAGAAAGGAAGTCTTTCATAGCATTTTTTCTTATCAAAATAGGGAGATCTAAACCTTGAAATGACTCATTAATGAAAGGTAGCAATTCATTATCTGCGACTGGGAGTAAATAAAAATAGTTTTTATTATTTTTTGAATATTCGTTAATAAATTCAATGAAAGTTGGAAGCATATTTTTAACCTCAGATTTTCTACTTCCGGGTAAAACTGATATAAAACGTTTTGTCTTATTTAAATTATATTTATTGATAACTTCTTCATAGTCTTCTTTATAAAGATCTGCGAATGGATGTCCTACATGCATGCTGTTATGGCCAACTTTCTTATAATAATTATCTTCAAAGTTAAATAGACATAAAGTTAAATCAATATTTGCCTGTATTGCTTTAATTCTGTTTTGTCTCCACCCCCAAACAGATGGGCTGACTACTTGAATATTCTTATTACTATGATGGTTTTTTAAAGATTTATGGATCCCCATATTGAAATCAGGTGAATCAATGCCAATAAAAAAGTCTATGTTTTTTTCTATAAAAAGCTTAATTAAGTTTTTTCTTAATTTTGTAAGTTTATGAAATTTTTTTATAGGTTCAACGAGACCCATTATATTTAATTCTGAGAAATCAAATTCGGACTTAAATCCCAATGATTCTAACTTTGGTCCGCCTACTCCATAAAGATTAACATCTACATTTTTTTTAATTTCTTGGATTAAGCCAAAACCAAGTCTGTCTCCTGAATGCTCTCCACAAACTATCCCAATATTTAGAGACTCTTTTTGAAACACTTATCTCAAGATTCCTCTTTCAGATGCTTCAAGGGAATCTATGAAAATATTAAGGTAGGCGTCATTGATATCTTCATTTAAGGCTTTGGACTTCTTAATTGCTTCTCCGATTTTAAGACCTTTTCTATAAACTAATTTGTAAGCTTTTTTTATTAAGCTTATTGAGTCAGAGCTTATTTCATTCCTTCCCATTCCAACAGAATTAAGCCCTATGACTCTTGCTGGATCTGCAGCAACCTTTACATATGCTGGAATATCCATATTTATAGATGTATTCATGCCGATGAATGAATAATCTCCGATGTTACAAAACTGATGAATTGTGGTTAATGCCCCAATTGTTATGTTGCTTCCAACTCTTACATGTCCTGCTATACCAGCATTATTAGCAAAAACATTATTACTTCCAACAACACAATCATGCGCTATATGTGAATAAGCCATTAATAGGTTATCAGACCCGATTACTGTAAGTCCTTTGTCTTGAATGGTTCCTCGATGAACTGTAACACCTTCTCTGAAAATATTTCTATGGCCAATTTCAAGTCTAGTTTTTTCGCCCTTAAACTTCTTATCTGGAGTATCCTCTCCAATTGTTGAAAATTGATAAAAAATATTATCTTCTCCAACAGTTGTAGGTCCTTTTAAAACAACATGACTTAATAATTTTGTTCCTTTTTTAATTTCAACATCTTCACCAATGATACAAAAAGGCCCTATCTCAACTGAATCATCAATCTTTGAAGAGGGGTGAATAATTGATGTTGGATCTACTTTCATTTTGCCTTCCTGTCAGCACATAAAATTGTTGCTGAGCAAACTATCTCATTGTTTAGTTCAGCTCTGCAATCAAATTTCCATATTCCTCTTTTTTCTCCTAGCACCTTACTATATAAATCTATAGTATCACCTGGACGAACTCTTTTTCTAAATCTAACTTTATCGACTCCGGCTAAAACATATATGGAGCCCTCTTCTGGAGTTTTGTTCATTTTTACAAATCCTAATATGCCAGATGCTTGCCCTAATGCTTCAATGATAATTACACCAGGAAAGATTGGATTATCTGGAAAGTGTCCTTGAAGAAAATATTCATCTTCTGAGACAAGTTTTTTTGCATGTATTCCATTTTCTTCATCGATATTAACAACTTCATCTACAAATAAAAATGGCTCTCTATGAGGTAGATATTTTTTAATATCCTCTTTTGTGATTTTCATTTTATTTGCCTAAATTCTTTATAAATATAGAGGATTTTGCCCAATCGCCTGAATCTTGAGCGGGCATTATGCCAATGTAATTTCCAGGCTGCTTAATGCTTTTAGTTATTAATGTGTGAGCACCAACGGTAACATCGTCACAAATATCAAGGTGGCCTAGCACTCCTGATAAACCACCCATTTGAAAGTTTTGTCCAATTTTAGATGATCCTGCTATTGCACATGATGCTGCAATTGCAGAATTTTTACCAAGGACAACATTATGTGCTATGTGGATTAAATTATCTAAGATTACTCCATCGTGAATTTCAGTATTATCAAGAGCCCCCCTATCAATTGTACAATTAGCTCCAATTTCAACATTTTTGCCAATTTTTAGACCACCTAGCTGCTCAATCTTTACATAACCTTTATTACTTGGAGCAAACCCAAAACCATCTGAGCCCAGAACTGTTCCATAATTGATAGTGGTATCTGAATCGATTTCTACATCTTTAACCAGTGAGCAATTTGCATTGATAACAACATTTTCATTAATAATGCAGTTTGGGCCAATAAAAACATTTGCGCCTATATGTACTTTTTTACTTACTGATGCAGTATCAGAAATAACTGCAGAATCATGGATAAAAGGTATTACTAATTCTGACTCATCTTTAAATAACTTCGTTAGTTTTGCATATGTTAAATATGGATCATCAGATTTTAGATAATTAAATTTGTTATCATCTTCAAAATTTTTATGAACAACTACAGCACAAGCCTTTGAATTAGCTAATGAAGAAGAATATTTTAAATTTGAAAGAAAGGTTACTGATGTGCTATTTGCATTTGCTATTGAAGATATATTATCAACTACGATACTAGGATCTCCAATGAGAATAGATTCAGTAACTTTTGCTAGTTCTTTTAAAGTAAAGCTTTTTTGCTTCGGCACTACTCAGACTGTGAATTAGTCTCAGAGGCAGCAACATCCAACATTGAAGTCACGTCATCTGTTAGATCTAGTGCTGGATCACTAAAAAGTAATGCTTCATTCTTTGCTAATAAAACTTTAATTTGTTTAGCAGTAATTAATTCACCTATAATCTTTTGCATTGCTGCACCACTATCATTAAAAATCTTTGCAGCTGTTTCTTCTTGTGCTTGTTGAATTTTTCCTGCTAAAAACTCAAGATCTTTTCCTTTGTCTTGAATGTCTTTTTGCATTTGTGCTATTTCTTCTTGAGATAATGTTTCTAGATCTTTTTGAAGTTTTTCAGCTATTGTTTGTCTATCAGCCTGAAGAGATTTTGCTTCTTCTAAATTAGCTGAATAATCAGGATCTTCTTCAAGCGCCTTAAATGCATCCGCAGCTGATTGAGTTGATAAAACCGCAGTTCTCATATCAATCACTGCAACACCATCCATTGCAAAAATAGGAGATGCTACAAAAGTCAGTGCAAGTAAGTAAAATTTAATTATATTTTTCATAAGTACCCCTCAGTGGTTTGAACATTTTATATTAACTAGAATACATTTCCTACTGTAAATTGGAATTCTTCGGTTCTCTCTTGTGGACCAGCATTTGCTGGTTTTGCTATTGCAAGGCTTAGTGGGCCAAAGCCAGTTATCCAAGTAACTCCAACACCATAAGAATACCTTAAATCCTCTACAGATGGTTTAGCACAATTAATTTGATAATCTTTACAGTTATCAGAAAAAACATTTCCAAAATCAAAGAAAAAAGCAGATCTTAATGATCTTTGATCTTCAATGAATGGAAGTTTGAAAATAAGTTGTAAGCTTCCCTCAACTTTGATATTTCCTCCTATTGGCCTATCTCTATATCTAGAAGTAGAATTAGCATAAGGATTAATATATGGCTGATCAAGAACTCCATCTCCATCGATATCTATAAGATTTGGACAAGTCCCCTCAGCATAATTAAATTCATAACAGGGAGCATCTGTACTTCTTGGTCCTAATGTATTTGACTCAAATCCTCTCAATGATCGTGGCCCACCAGCATAAAAATTTTGAAAAAATGGGGTCTCTTCGGTATCTCCATATGCATCTAAATATCCTAATTCTCCCTGAAACCCAAATACAAAATTTGTTGATAAGGGGCGATAATATCTTTGCCTAATGTTAGCTCTATAATAATTTATGTCACTCCCTGGTACTGTAGTGTTAAAACTTAGAACAGTTGAAGATCCAGCTGTTGGAAATAAGCCTCTGTTTAAAGTAATCCTCTGCCAGGAAAACTGTGCAGAAAGTGTTTCAAAAACATTTCCTTCAGCTGCAACAAAATCATATATTTCTCTTGCAGGTAAAGTTCCAACATCAATATCAGTTTTATCATATGTTAGATTAAATCCTAGTCTTGTTACATCGGATGTTGGATATCCGAACTGAGCTCCAAATCCATTGGAATTTGTAAGATAATTTGCAACATTAAATTCACCATAATCAGTTTCTCTAAAATAGATGTTATATCCTAAACTTACCCCATCTTTAGTAGCGTATGGGTCAGAAAAAGACAGGTTATACATTTCACTATATATATTTTTATTAATTCCAATTCCTACAGTATTTCCACTTCCTAAAAAATTTTTTTCTTGAAGATTGAATCCAAGCATTAACCCAAAATCACTGTACCCAATGTTTCCTCCAACACTTCCAGTTGTTTCTTCTTCAACGCTATAAATTATATCTATTTGATCTTCGGTACCCACTACTGGAATTGTTTCAACATTAACTTCTTTGAAATATCCCAATCTTTCGAGTCTTACTTTACCAGCTTCTATGCTGTTATCTGACGTCCAAGCGCCCTCAAACTGTCTCATCTCTCTTCTTAAAACATGATCTTGAGTAATATTATTACCTGTGAAAAGAATTTTTCTTGTATAGGTTTTATTTCCTGGAGATACAGCAAATATTAACTTGACCTCGTTGGACTCTTCATCAATTTCAGTATTTCCACTTACTTCCGCAAAAGCATAACCCCTATTACCCAAAACATTAACAAAGAATTCTTCAATTCCAGTTATTTGAGCTTGAGAATAGGTTTGATCTTTTATGCTATCGATTATTGGGGTATATACCTCTTCTTCGAAAGGTATTTCTCCAATAACACCAACATCATTGATTGTATATTTTTCACCTTCGTTTACGTTGTAAGTTATGAAAATGGATTTTTTATCTCGAGATAAGCTTATTTGAGAAGATTCTATTGAAAATTTTAAATATCCTCTGTCCCTATAATATGACTCAAGGGTTTCTATATCACCAACTAATTTTTCACGTGAATATTGATCATTGCTAGATAAAAAAGAGAAAAAAGAACCCTCTGATAATTCAAAAATATCAAGGAGTTCCTCGTCAGTATAAATCTCATTTCCAATGATAATAATTTTTTCTATTTTGGCGCTCTGACCTTCGTCAACTTCAATATCTATTTCAAGTCTGTTTCTTGGTTTTGGTGATTCAATTATTTCAACATTCGCGCCATATCTTCCATTCGAAGCATAAGAACGAATTAGTTCTGACTTTACTTTTTCTAAGGTTGATCTTTTGTAAACTTCGCCCTCTTTAATGCCAACACCGTCCAGACTTTCTAATAATTGTTCAGTCTTTAATGCTTTATTTCCAGAGATTTCAATAGCTGAAATTGAAGGCCTTTCGACTACAGTTATTATTAAAGTATTGCTGTCCTTGCCTATTTGAATATCATCAAATTGTTCAGTTGAAAATAATGATCTTACAATGTCATTAGATTTTCTTATATCAATCTTATCTCCAACACTTATTGGTATTACATTAAAAATACTTCCAGTGGATACTCTTTGCAAGCCAATAATTCTAATATCGCTGACAAGAAATTCATCAAATGCTGAAAGCTGGAAGCTTAATAAAAAACTGAGAAAAATTAATTTAAGTTTATTCACTTTTTACCTAAAAAAATCTCGAAATATCATTGAAAATTGCAAAGATCATTAACATGCCAACAAGAACTGTTCCGCCTGTATAAATTATATTCTCAGCTTTTTCAGGAAGTGGTTTACCTCTTATGGCTTCTATACCAAGTAATGTAAGTTGTCCCCCATCAAGAACTGGAATAGGTAACAGGTTTAAGACAGCTAAACTGATGCTTAGTAATGCCATCAGGTACATAAAAGGTAAGAATCCAGCTTGAGCAGTATTACCTGCCATTTGAGCAATACCAATAGGACCACTTAAATTTTCTGTGCCCATATTACCAGTCAACATCTTTCCAATAAACTGTAGTGTTTTAACGCTCAAATTATATGTTTCGTAAACTCCCTTTGAAAAAGACTGTCCAATGCTTCTAGAAGTTCCAAAAGATACCCCAAGAATGCCAACCATTTCTTCATTATTTACTTGAGATCCTATTGTTATTGGCAGGAAGAGTATTTCACCACCTCTATTAATTTTAAATTCTAAATTTGTTTCTGGGTTTTCAGAAATTATTGTTCGAATATCATTTGCAAATCTAATATTGCTGCTGCCTATTTTTAAAACCAAGTCATTTGATTTAAGACCACCTTGATCTGCAGCTCCTCCAGGTAAGACTTTTCCTATTATTGGTTGCATCATATAAGAAATATCTAGTCCCATATATTCGGTGGGACTTTTTTGAGATTCAGATGTTGGTAAAAAATCAATAACGCTTACTTTAATATTTAAAGGATTTGAGTTTGTTGATCTAGAAATCAAAAAATTTAATTCTCCAGAAAAACCTGCATAGCTGAGCAATTCAAGATTAATATCTTTAGCATCTTTAACAGTTGTATTGTTTATAGAAATAATTTTGTCATAGGCCTCAAAAGATGAGCTACTTGAATAAGAAATATCTTGACTTGCTTTATTAATAACCGGAACAGTTTGAGGGTCTATAGTATTTAAAAAGATTGCTGTAAAAATAAATATAGACAATAAAAAATTGGCCAATGGGCCTGCAAACATTATAGATGCTCTTTGCCATTTTGGTTTAGAGTCAAAAGTATTTTTTAATTGATCCTCTGATAAGTTCTTGACTGATTCTGGATCAAGTTCAATGAGTTTATTTGTAATCATTGATACATATCCACCCAATGGAACTGCTGATAAAGCAAACTCAGTTCCATACTTATCATACTTTTTATAGAATACTGGTCCCATGCCGATAGAAAATCTCTGAACGTAAACATTGCACATTCTTGCAACAATAAAATGTCCAAACTCATGAATGGTGACAAGAACACCTAATAAAACAGCAAAGGCTAATAAATAAGGTATCAATGAAAGAAGATATCCCCAGGAATTTGAACTGTAAGCATAATAGGACCCTATAATGGCCATAGCTATAAAAATTTTAAACTTTGTATTCATATATTAATTAGTGATCGATTCTACCACCTTCTCTGCTCGAATGCGTGTTTGTTGATCAACCTCATTTATAGATTCAATTGTTAAGTCATTAGACATAATGTTGTTATTAAAAGTTCGATATATTACTTCATAAATTTTATCAAAATTTATACGGTTTTTTAAAAAGCTTTCTACTGCTATTTCGTTTGCGGCATTGAAAATAGTTCCTAAAAATCCACCATTTCTGCATACTTCACGCGCAATGTCTTGTATCTCCATTCTATCTTGTGGAAATTCCTGAAATGACAAATTCAAAGAAGTAAAGTCTAATGAGTTAAAATCAATAGAAATTCTATTCTCTCCAGACAGTGCATGTGCAATAGGAACCGTCATATCTGGTTGACTCATTTGGCATATGCTTGAACCATCAATATATGTCACTACTGAATGAATGATGCTTTGTGGATGCACGACTAATTCAAAATATTTCTCATCAAGATCAAACAAATACCTTGCCTCTATAAGTTCTAAACATTTATTAACCAATGTGGCTGAGTCAATGGTCACTTTGCTGCCCATATTCCAATTAGGATGATTTAAAGCTTCTGCAACAGTTACATTTTTTAAGTCTATGACAGAAGAGTTTATAAAAGGCCCTCCTGAAGCAGTAATTATTATTTTTTGAACATCATCCGTTCCCCTTTCGCCTGATAGGCATTGGAAAATCGCATTATGCTCACTATCAATAGGTATTATTTGAGTATTATTCTTTTTTGCAATTGGAAGTATTAAATCTCCGCCTGCAACTATACTTTCTTTATTTGCCAATAAAATTTTTTTACCACTTCTAGCTGCAATACATGCAGCTTTTAGTCCAGAAAAACCAGAAGTTGCGCATATAATTATATCTACTCTTTCATTAAGGATAAGTTCTTCAAGCTCACTATCCTCGTTAAGAAAGTTTCCAGACATATTTGATAACTTTAGAAAAGTTTCTTTATCACTGGCATGAATATACTCTGGAGAAAAATTACTGATGATTTCTTCACATCTCGAAATATTTTTATTAAATGAAATTCCTATTAAGTTAAATAAATCATTGTTTTGTGAAATAACACTCAATGAGCTATCTCCAATGCTTCCTGTTGCACCTAATAAGAGTATATTTTTCATAATATTAATAATATATATATTAATACCGGTGTTGCAAAAAGGTGAGAATCAATCCTATCCAGAACACCACCGTGTCCTGGCAGAATGTTTCCTGTGTCTTTAACACCACTTTTTCTTTTAAAGTAACTGATGAATAAATCTCCAAAGAAAGCAAAAATCCCTCCAATAATAAATATATTCAACAGGCCATTAAATAGCATTAATTTGATAAGCATGCCAAATACCACTGTTGCAAACAATCCGCCAATAAGACCCTCTAATGTTTTTTTTGGACTAATTTTTTTTACAATAAATCTCTTGCCAATTTTTGAACCAATTACGTATGCAAAAGTATCAAAAATAGCTGTGTTAAATATGATTAATCCAAATAAAACATAATTCGATTCATCTATAGAAACAAAATAAATTGACCAGAATCCAAAATTCAAAATAATTGCTAGTCCTACAAAAATCATACTAAAACTATTTTTTATCCACTCATAAAGTCCTAATGAGCATATCAACAAAATTGATGAAGCAAATATCCAAATATTAGAGGAAAAAATAATTAAAGAAATAAGAGTTATTAAAAAAAGTGATGTGATAATTCTTTTAAACATTTTATTTTAGGATCTTTTACCAAATCTTCTATCGACTTTTTTAAAATCATTTAAGCATTTCAAAAAGTCTTTATTATTAAAGTCAGGCCAATATTTTTTAATAAAAATTATTTCAGCATAAGCTATTTGATACAAAAGAAAGTTACTAATTCTTTTATCACCTCCTGTTCTGATTATTAAATCTATTTCTTTCACTGGAACAGAGGAGGCATCATGAAGCATACCTTCGTTGATATTATTTAGCTTAATTTTTTTATCTAAAACATTAGCAGATATTGATTTTACTATATCAACAAGATCTTGTTTGCCACCATATCCTAGGGCAACATTTAAATCTAATTTACTATTTTTTATATATGTTTTTTCTTCTGCATATCTTATTTTATCAATAACTTTTTTACCAAAGTCATTAGTATGACCAAAAAACTTTAGTCTTACTTTCTGCTCTTTAAGCTCAGGGACTTGATCATTAATTGCATCTACAACTAATTTTTTTATAGCGGTTACCTCTGTCTTAGGTCTTTTCCAATTCTCAGAGCTAAATGCATAAATTGTTAAAGAAGATAGATTCTGTTTAATAGATTCCTTAACAATATCTTTAACAACGTTCACTCCCTTTTTATGACCTTCAGCAATTTTTAAAGCATTTTTAATAGCCCATCTTCCATTACCATCCATAATAATTCCTACATTTTTTGGAAGATTGTTTTTTTTGCTTTTGGAATTAGCCATATTGGCTCTCTAGATTTCTAATAAATCTGATTCTTTGTTTTTTAGATCTGTATCAACAATTGTAATAAATTTGTCAGTTTCTTTTTGAATTAAATCTTCAATTCTTCTTAAGTCATCCTCAGATATTTCAGATGAGTTTTGTTTTTCTTTTGCAGCCTGATTGGCATCTCTTCTGATATTTCTTATTGATACTCTTGAATTTTCAGCTTCAGCTCTAGCCTGTTTAATATAATCCTGTCTAGTTTCTTCTGTAAGAGCTGGCATAGTAACTCTAATAAGATCTGCATTTGTACTGGGATTAAGACCTAGATCAGAGTTTAATATTGCTTTCTCAATTTCAGGTATCAAGCTTTTGTCCCAGGGAGATATAACCAAGGATCGCCCTTCCTCAACACTTATATTTGATGTTTGATTTATAGGAGCTTGATTGCCGTAGTAATCAACATAAATGTCATCAAGCAACGAGGGGTTGGCTCTTCCTGTTCTTATCTTATTGAAGGCATTCTTAAGAGCAGATACAGACTTATCCATTTTTTCAGCAACATCTTTCAGTAGATTTTCCATATTAGGATATAAGTGTACCTATTTTTTTACCACAAATAATATCTTTTAATGCATCTGGTTTGCTTACATTAAAAACATTTATTGGTAGACCATGATCTCTTGCTAGAGTTAAAGCAGTAGCATCCATAACTTTTAAGTTTTTTGAAATAGCATCATCAAAAGATAGAGAATCAAAAAATATTGCGTCTTTATTTTGTTCTGGATCAGAATCATACACCCCATCGACTCTTGTTGCTTTAAGCATTAAATTTGCTTCTGTTTCAATAGCTCTCAAACAGCCTGCGGTGTCCGTAGTGAAAAATGGATTTCCAGTTCCTGCAGTGAATATTACAACATACCCGTCGCTTAGTAACTGAATTGCTAACCTTCTATCATAGTGTTCAACGATCCCTGACATTGAAATGGCTGACATTACTCTTGTTTTAATACCCGCTCTCTCTAATGAATCCCGTAAGGCAATTCCATTCATTACAGTTGCAAGCATTCCCATATGATCGCCGGCAACTCTATCCATTCCAGCTTCGTTGAGTTTTTCTCCTCTAAAAAGATTGCCTCCACCAATTACAATACCAATTTCAGCTCCAATCTGTTTACAAGATTTAACTGAACTCGCCATGTCATCTAATATTTTTGGATCAATGCCATGTTCATCAGTCCCAGCAACAGATTCTCCACTAAATTTAAGTAGGATTCTTTTGTGCTCTAGTTCAGACATAGTTTTATTTTAACTGATCAGCTACCTCTTCAGCGAAATCCTTTACTTCAACCTCGATACCTTCACCTACTTTCAATCTGGTAAAAGTAATAATTTCTGCATTATCCTTATCCAAATAATCTTTAACTGTAATATCAGGATCTTTTACAAAACTCTGAGATAGCAGGGAAACTTCAGATAAAAATCTATTTACTTTTCCATCTACTATTTTGTCCATAATATCCTTTGGTTTTCCTGATTCCTCAGCTTGATTTTGATATATAGCTCTTTCCCTATCCAATACATCTTTATCAATATCATCTTGAGATAAGCATAGAGGATTAAATGCAGCGACATGCATTGCTATATCTTTTGCAGTTTGATCATTGCCATTCCTTGTAACAACAATTGAACCAAGCTTTGAATCTGAGTGAAGATACAATCCAGTTTTCATATCAGGACTGAATTCTATGGTTTCCACTCTTCGAAGTTGAATATTCTCGCCAATTGTTTGAACAAGAGTTTTTCTTTCATCCTCTATAGGAGACTTTATAAAGTCATCCGCATTACTAACTTTGTTTTCTTTTATGTAGTTTTTAACTTTTTCACCAAAAGATAAGAAATTAGAGTCCTTTGCAGCAAAATCAGTTTCAGAATTAATTTCTACAATAGTTGCATAATTCTCAGTAATAACAGTTATCAATATTCCATCAGCAGCGACTCTACTAGATTTTTTTTCGGCCTTCAGGGCACTATTTGATCTTAATAAATCTAATGCTTTTTCAATATCACCTTCGCATTCAACAAGTGCCTTTTTACAGTCCATCATTGCAACGCCTGTCATATCTCTTAATTCTTTCACTTGGGATGCTTTAATTTCCACGATTATTTTTTCCCTTCTGTGTTTTCTTCAGAGGATTCTTCAGCCTCTTTTACTTCTGCAGCTTCCTCCACCACTGGAGCTTCTTCTTCAGCCTCTTTTACTTCTGCAGCTTCCTCCACCACTGGAGCTTCTTCTT
>ERZ802826.6-NODE-6-length-73668-cov-31.0766_pt1 | contig 73668 bp, 66 predicted proteins | sample MGYA00345651_ERZ802826 | MGnify/ENA primary metagenome ERZ802826 (study PRJEB30503, sample SAMEA104212371) | marine metagenome | biome: Westerlies Biome; feature: [SRF] surface water layer (ENVO:00010504) within the epipelagic zone...; material: water (ENVO:00002006)...
TAAACGACTGCGACGCAGCGGCACCAACGGCTGCTTGGCTTAAAGGATCCATTGAGGTTCCAAAATGGCGAGCACGTATCGCTCAGGTGTTAGCGGAGTTTTGAACAATATTCGGCAATTACGCGGCTAATAGTATCAGTGTTTCAAGGTGTATTGGCGGCTTTCGTCTGGTCGGCACCGATTTATCCTCCTACACACGAGTTGGTAATGCCAGCGATGAGAAGTGCAGCGGCGAGACAAACTCTAAGGTCCTTCACTGACGTCATCGTTGTCTACATCGCTACTTAAATGCTTGCGAAAGTAATGAAGAACCGAAGTGAGCGCCTCATGGGTTGGATGACCCTCTTCATCCACAAAATCTAGTGTTAGGACCGAATGACCTTTTCCGGGCAGCGTGATCTCATCGATCCTTATGGCGCCATCGTCATTAAAGGCCTTCTGTATGCACTCGGATTTCTCAGGCGTGCACAGCGGATCATCCTCAAATCTGAGTAAGTGCATTGCGCCTTTCTCATCTAATGCGTTCCGCACGTCTGTGACATCTTCGGCAGACATATGTAAGGCACCCTGTTTAAAGAAAGGCATGGCGGGTTGTGAGGCGACAGCCGCAAGGACGCTGTCGTCGGCAATCAGAGAGATGGCGAAGTTGCCAGTGAGGCACATACCGACGACTCCGACCCCTGAAACACCGCGGCTTTGACGAACATCGCGGCAGAGAAGCCTCAGCCAGGCCACGATAGGACTAGAGCGATTTGCGGCCAGCACACTGAACTCTTTCCTGAGGCACAGCACGCGCACTAGATTGCCGCCAATGGATATTCTTCCAATCGGGCCGAAGAGGTGTGGCATGACCACTTCATGCCCAGCATCAACAAGACGATCTGCAAGTGCCAGAGTCTCTTGCCCTATACCAGGAAGCTCCTGGAGCAGGATAACAGGAGCGCCTGAACCGCGCTGGTAAATGTCATGGGTTACCCTCTGACCTTCAGACGTCTCTGCGGTAAATACTGTTTTGTCGTAGTCGGAGATTTGTGTGACTGGCGTTGTCATTGGGTGTTTGTCTCAGTTCTCGTTCCTGCAATCTGCTGATACTGCTCGGTCAGTTGCATCAACTGGGCAATTTTACTCTCGGTAAGCACGAAGTCCTCAGCCGGGACATCAGCGCGGTAGAATCCATGTAAATCTTGGCCGCGCACCAGCAAGGCTGTGTCAAAGTCAGTCTTTTCTTGCCGCATACTGGGGGTAATGTATTGGATATTGAGTCCAATGCGCCGGTCATTGCTTTGGTTGGGCTTCGAACAATGCACAGTCCAGCCATGATGCAACGAAGCCTCGCCGGCGTTGAGTGGGCAGAGTGTGGCCGTGCGTTCATCGACATTGTGAATGGTCTGTGACTGCAGCAGGACATTGTCTGGATCGGTGCCGGTTGATTGCTCAAATTGGCCCCAATGGTGACTGCCAGGGATCATCTGCATGCATCCACTGATTTCGGTTGCCGATGATAAGGCCAGCCAGGCAGATACCTGTTCGCCGCCAGTGAGTCCCCAGTATGCGAGGTCTTGGTGCCAACTCACGAATGTCGCTGTTTTAGGCTCTTTGATAATGAATGTGCAGTTGTAAAGCAGAATATCGGGTCCAATGATCGATTCGACTGCATCCAATAGCTTGGGGTGAGTTGCCAGATCAAAAGGCGATTTCAGAATAGTGTGGACTTTGTTGAGGTAATGAAGAGACCCGCTCAGGTCTTTCTCGGCACGTTCTAAGTGGTCTCGATGCAGCAGGGCGTCGTCAGGTGTCAGAACCTGCAGGCCTGTGATGTAGCCATCGGTAACAAACTTTTCGCGAATGGCATTCACTGCTCGCGAAGCCTGTTAGATTTCGCTAGTCGGCCTGGTGACCCCAACAACTTTGTCATCCGAAACTTAAGTCGACCTGACTAGAGTTAATCGCGAACGATGACATTCATCTTGGTGTAGCCTTTCACAAAGCTGGAGATGTTTCGGCTGGGCTCACCGATGACCTCCACTCGGGAGAAGCGCTTGAGCATTTCATCCCAGAGGATCTGTAACTGGAGCTCTGCCAGGCGATTTCCAAAGCAGCGGTGTATCCCGAAACCGAATGAGATGTGATTTCGCGCGTTCTCACGCTCAAAGTCTAAGACGTTAGGGTTTGAGAACTTTCGTTCATCGCGGTTTCCCGACACGTACCACATGGCGACCTTATCGCCTTTCTTAATGGTTTTACCATGCATCTCGACATCTTCGAGTGCGGTACGACGCATGTAGGCGAGCGGCGTCTGCCAACGAATGACCTCGGCAACAGTGTTGGGGATAAGGTCTCGGTTAGCTTTGACTTTGTCCCACTGGTCGGGGAATAGGTGCGATCCGTAAACCGATGCCGACATGGAGTTACGCGTGGTGTCATTCCCGCCAACGATCAGCAGTATTAGATTACCTAAGTACTCCGTGGCGTCCATGTCGCGCGTGCTCTCGCCATTCGCGAGCATGGTAATCAGGTCGTGACCACTGCCACCGATGCGTTGCTGCCAAAGCCCCATGAAGTACTCGACACATTCCATGAGTTCCGCACGTCGTTGCTCCTCGCTTTCAACAATGCCGGTCTCAGGACCCGCCGTCGCCACATCGGACCAGCGTGTGAGCTTACGACGATCCTCGAGTGGAAAATCAAACAAGGTTGCCAACATCATGGTGGTTAGCTCTATCGAGACCGTATCGACCCAGTCAAACTCCTCACCGATTGGCACGCTGTCGAGAACAAGCCGCGTGCGCTCGCGGATGACTGAGGTCATTTGCGACAAACTGGGTGAAGCGACAATGGGAGCGACAGTACGCCTCTGAATATCATGCTTTGGTTGATCCATCGCTATGAACATTGGCAGCGGAAAGTCCTCAGCGGGGTTGGGTAGGACGATCGCGGGTTCCGATGAAAAGCGATGATGATCTGTATCGATCGCCATGATGTCCTCGTAGCGCGTCACAGACCAGTAGGGACCAACAGGTTCCATGTCCTCGGGCCGCTCATCCGACATCCAGCCTTCTTTACAGAAGTGCAGCGGATCCTCATTGCGCAAGCGCTCAAAAATGCCCCACATCTCTTGCTTAGGCCAAAGCAGGGGATTGGATGGGTCGATGTCTTCCAAAGCAGTGTTATACGCCAGTTCGTGACCGGGAAGTTGATGTGTTTTCAATGCTTGGTTCATGGGAATCTCCTCGCAGCTTGTTTCTTATTACTGACGCACTAATTTGATCGCTCGGTCATACGTCATTTGCTATGCCCTAACCATAGGCGAAAGATGGGCGGAGTCAACCTTTGGGCTTATGCTCACGCTAACACCGATAATTTATAGGGTCTTATTTTCAGGGCCTTAGGTAGTCAATGTCAGCACGTCGATAGCGACGTCAATGGTTGCACTGAGCTCTGGTAGCGACGTAGCCTTTTTCAGGCCGTCTTTTGGTGCTCGGAACATATGGGGTGTCATCAGCAGCAGATTGGCGATGTCGTCGGATTGCAAATCGACTTGGTAAGTGATTCGGTTATGCGATTCAATCCCCAGCAGGGCAGGATAGGAGGCCCGTTCGGGCTGCTCTTTAAGTGCCGGATAAATGATCTTGCGCAGTTCTATCAAGTGATTCGCGGCAGGCGTTATACGAATCAGCGCGCCGCCCGGCACCAGTATTCTGAGAAAGGATCCGTAGTCGGGAAATCCGAACATATCCAAAAGCACATCGGCACTGGAGTCCGCCAACGGCACACGCCGATTGCTTGCGACAAGCCAGGTGCCATCGCAGCGTTTTGCCGCGCGCTGAACGGCCCACTTGGAAATATCAAAGCCGATTGTGTTCACTGGCACTGGCGCAGCGTTTTGAATCCAGTCGAGGTAGTAGCCTTCTCCGCACCCCGCGTCTACCACCGTGATGCCAGTATCGAGGCGAGTCGTGACCTGTGTCATTAATGCGTCAGCAATAGGCTCATAGAACCTAGCGCCTAAAAATGCACTCCGCGCCGCGACCATGTCGCGAGAGTCGCCGGGTGCCCTTGAGCGTTTGTCTTGCGCGCCCAACAGATTTGCGTAGCCGGGTTTGCCAATATCAAAGACGTGACCTTCCGCACAGACAAGTGAACTCTGGGTCTGGGTTAACGGTAAGCCATCAAGCGGGCAACGTAGGGCTGGATGAGCTAAAAATGCCATGGTGTTAGCTTCAGTTCTGAGATTATTGATCCTGAGTCAGTAGTCGTCCCGTATCAAGCCGTCTGTTCTGCAATGCCTCTTGTATGATGGGTGTATTAAGAGTGTATGGTGAGATGGGGGCACATGCGGAGAGCCAGATTACACGGCAGACAACCCAATGTGACAAATGATGTCATCGTTGTGTTAAGCATAGGTATTAGCCTTTATGGGTTAAGACACCACGACAAGGAGAGTTATTGTGGACAAGATTTTGATTGATATTCCAGCTGTGGTCTCGCTCACGGTGCAGGGCGCAATGGTGTTGGGCATGTTTCTGATTGCGACGCTGCTTTATGGGGTCAACTTGACGGCACTGTTCGCTATTTACATTGTCTTTTGGTCGCTGCAGTACACCTCTGCGTTTCGGGCTTACCTTGATGACCGTGAGAGCGCTCGCATAAACGCGTAGCGTTGCCCGAATTGTCACTCACTTAGTGATTCGGCGCGCCACTTTGTAAGGCACCTGAGCGCGCATGGCGCTGTGTATTAGCACGTGGGTGTGATGTGGGTGTTTTGCTCAAGCTCAGTGGCGTTCAATGCTTCTCATGCCTGTTACGTCGCATAACTTTCCCAGAGGCATGTAGAAGCCTTAGGCGAGCGTGTCGCGGCGCTGACCTAGGCCGACTCCACCTATCAGGCAGGCTAAGCCAATCGCGAGAGATGCGCCAAGTAGGGCCTCCGCCATGCTGATACCAAAGGCAATATCGGGCGTATACGAGCAGATATTTCTGACTTCAAAAAGGGCAGGAAACCACCGATCTACGGCGAACCAGTCCGGCATGCCCAAGGTGAACTCACAGCTGCCATCGCCTCGGAAGTTCTCGATTTCGTAGAGATAATAGGACCGCTCTGCCAAGCCGATGCTGCATCCCAAAAGCAGGGTGTAACCTAAGCCGTAAAGCATGCGCCTTCTAGCTGTCAGCGCCATAATGACGCCAAGAAAACCGATCGCGACAACCCAGAGACGCGCCTGAATGCACACCTGACAGGGGGCCTCATCCAACGCGTATTGCCAGTAAAGCGCCGCGCCGAACATACCAAATCCGAGACCCGCAATAGCCCACCAAAAAACGCGCGCTGTGATAAATCGCGTGAGTTGATCCCATCGGGTTTGTGCTGGAGTATGACTGTTCACAGATCGGGATCAGCGCAATCGATTCGCGACCGCGATCATCGCCCGCGATGCAGAGCTGCCAGCGTCAAGGCCCGCTATTCTATCGGCCATCCTCACGATTTTTCTGACGTCACGAGAGCTCACCTCATTTGATTCAAATGCATCCCCCAGCTCCTTGAGCGCATTTGTTGCTTCTTGGACCAACTTAGCTGAGGCAGGGTTGTGTCTTGCAAGTTGATCTAACAGCGCAAGGGCCACGACGGGATGGTCTGGCCAACTCACCGGGAATTGCTGCTGAGGATTGAACACACCGTCAAAATCAGCAAGCCCGGCGGCGGCGATTTCGTTATCACTAATGTACTCACTGGCTTCGAGGGCTAGGACGTCAAGACCCCGAATGATTTCAGTTCCATAGATGCGATTGCCATACCAGTAGGTAGACCAGAAACCGCCCGTAACCAGCTCTTCTTCGTCAATCGGGCCTCGATCAAAGTAGGCTATCTCGAACGGATTTTCCGAGTCGGTGAAGTCGATGACCGAAATACCACCCTGGTACCAGGCCTGGACAAAGATATCGCGGCCCGGCACGGGAATGATGGATCCGTTGTGGGCAACGCAGTTTTCGAATTCGCGCTGCGGCGCGGGCATCTTAAAGTGGCTGCGATACTCCAGTTTGCCGTCTTCAATGTCGTAGATCGCATCTGCCCCCCAGTCGAGAGGATCAAAGGCGCGACAGCGAGCACGACCACCGCCGCCCCACTCATCGGTAAATAAAATTTTTGTACCATCGTTATTAAAAGTAGCTGAGTGCCAGTATGCAAAGCCGGGATCTGAGACGGCATCGATACGCTTTGGATCTAGCGGATCGCTGATATCAAACAGTATACCGTTACCTGAGCAGGCACCTGCGGCTATTTGTTTAGACGGGAATACCGTGATGTCGTGGCATTCATCGGTTGCGCGTGTCTCCTGCGTGTCGTCGCCGTGATCGCCGCCACGCCACAAGCCTGCAAGTGCCCCCGACGCTTCATCCGCGAAAACGGTGGGGCTGTGAACGATGCGCGCCGAGGCCGGGTCATCCACCGGGATTTCAATGACGTCTATCCTAAAGAGAGCCGTTCTTGGGTCACCTGGCGAGTCGTCGAAGCAACTCTCCATCTCTTCTCGTTCACGAATACTTGAGGTGCCCGAGTTATAGACGATGATCTTGCCGTCTTCTCCGGGACCTGACACTACGGAGTGGGTGTGCGAACCCCGGCAGGTTTGTACAGCGCCCACTTGAACGGGAGCCTCCAAGTTACTGATATCGAAAATTCGAATTCCTCGGAAACGCTCGGCGCTGACATCGTCTGCGACACCCTGTAACCCGCAGTCAAGACGACCGCGAGTTTCTTGAGCTGACATAATGAGTAGGTCGCCAACAATGCTGACATCGCCTTGCCCACCGGGGCAGACGACGGAGCTCAACAAATCAGGGACTCCGTTCTCTCCCAAGTTATAGACATTGAAGCCGTGGTAACTTCCGGCGACCAAAGTGTCTCCCGAGAAGGCCATGTCTGTGTTTGAAAAGCTAAGGAGTGGCGATCGTTTGCGCGACCCGCCCTCAATCGGAGAGGCTTTTTTATCTTCCGCTCCCGTCTCGTCAGTACTGGCATCCACTTCTCCCTTGGAGATTTCTCCGGGGTTATTAGGGTCTACAAATCCGTCAGGTTTGGGCAGCGAAGCGACCAGGGTCATATTTTTGATGGCAACGCCGGCATCAGTGAGTCCCGGTTTTAAATTGGCTCGGGGATCATCGGACAACGTCACCAAAAGGGCATTCATTCTCTCGATTTCAACCAGCTGATCGTTCTTCACATCGCCGACAAATTCGTAGAGCAATGGATCGTAGGCAGAGCCGGGTTGGTCAAGCAGATCTTTGACCATATCAACGGCACCTTCATGGTGGCGGATCATCAGGGACAGGAACTGTCGATCAAAATCCACTGACTGCGCCTCACTCAACGAGGCTATCTGCTCTGGCGTCGCCATGCCCATATCCATTTTGTGATGCGAACTCAGCATGTGGTGACCGTGCGCCATGGGAGACTCAGCTCGGTCGGTAAGCCAGCTTTCCATAAACTCAATTTCATCGCTTTGCGATGCTTTGATGCGCCCGGCTATTTCGACCAGTTCGGGGCGGTTGGTCCGTGTGTCAACCAGTTTGGCCATGTCCAGTGCTTGAGCGTGATGCGGAATCATCATTTGCATGAAATTGACATCCGCGGGTGAATAGCTCGTATCGGTGATCTGCACGGCTTCCTCTGCCGATAGTATCTGCACGCCTTTACCGGGCGCGCCCGGTTGAACGATCGGTGCTGCGACAGCGGTTGGCACAATGAACGAAGCTAGTAGCGCTAGAGCTATGTTCACTGATGCGAGTTGACGGTGCGCCATGGTGTTGTCTCCGAAATTCGTTGGTGAAAAATATCAAGCAAAGTAACTAGCCACGTGCTTAACTTAACGCTGATGCAGAGTCGTCCAAATCGAGGCCCTGATACTAGGCACTGATCAATAAATGTAACCCAATTCACTATCGCGCAACATATTGCGCGCTGACAGTGACCGCATAAACCATCTCGATTCAGCAACACGTCGCGTTATGACAGGTCGGATTTCGATCGCGATGACGAATTTTCCAGCTTTATCGCGATGCCCAAGGGGGTGATACCGTCGAAAGGTCGCAGTCCTACAGCGAGCATGGTTTTCCGAGGAAGCGCACATTGATTACCCCCTCAACTGAGCGAAGCTTGTCCAAAACCGCGCCACTCGGAATAATATCCAGGTCGATGAGATTGTAGGCCACGTTTCCGCGGCTTTTGTTCAGCAGGTCCACCACGTTGAGATCTGCATCGCCCAGCACGTTCAAAATAAGGCTTAGTGTTCCGGGTGCATTGATATTGGTTACGGTAAGTCGGGCCTCGGTGGTGCGCTCTAACTCAATTGGCGGGAAGTTAACCGAGTTCTTGATATTGCCCTGATCTAAAAAAGCTTTTAATTGATCCGCGGCCATAATGGCGCAATTCTCCTCTGCTTCAGAGGTGCTTGCGCCGATATGAGGCATTAGAATGGTGTCTCGTCGGTTTCGAAGCATAGGACTTGGAAAGTCCGTCACATAACGCCGAAGTCGCTGATTATCCAAGGCATCGACAACAGACTCGGTATTAACAATGTGTTCGCGAGCGAAATTCAGCAGGCATGCGCCGGGTTTGAAGTAGGCGAGTGATTCAGAGTTGATTAAGCCCTTGGTGCTTTCAATTGCCGGGATGTGGAGCGACACGTAATCAGCGCGAGAAAACAAGGACTGCATGTTCTCCATCTTTTTGACCGAGCTTGGCAGGCGCCAGGCGGCTTCTACCGAAATGGCAGGGTCGTAGCCGATGACCTCCATTCCCAAATCAAGTCCGAGTCGTGCGATGAGGCTTCCGATGGCACCCAAGCCCAAAACACCGAGGGTTTTACCTTGAAGTTCGGATCCAGCAAACTGCTTCTTGTTGGCTTCAAGCAGCGGCCCCATATCATCTTCCGACAAGCTGGGGTCGAGATTGTTTATAAATTGCATACCGCCCACGATGTCACGCGACGCGAGCAACATCCCGGCGGCCACAAGTTCCTTAACCGCGTTTGCATTTGCGCCCGGAGTGTTGAACACAACGATGCCACGCTCAGTGCAGTGGTCCACCGGAATGTTGTTGACGCCGGCTCCCGCTCGAGCGATAGCGGAGACGCTGTTCCCGATATCGACATCCGCGAGTTTGTGACTTCTGAGTAAGAGGGCGTCGGGAGAGGTCATGTCGCTACTGACCTCGAAACAATCGCGACTCAGGCGGTCTAGTCCTTTGGCGGAGATGGCGTTAAACGTTTGTACCTTGTGCATGGCTTTGTCCAAAAATGACGCTGTTGTAGTGCGGGTTGAGAGCAGATCAGATATCTGCACTGCCTAAAAAGCCGCGTACCATACCATAGCTCCCTAATCGTAAGTCGCGTATCATCCGCGCCCGTAAAGATCTAACCGGACATAAATAGGTTAGGTCGGTTTGAGATGACAAAAGCAGACGTAAGTGGAGTGATCATATGTACAACAACGGTGATTTTGCGCGGTGGAGACGCCACCCGTGGCACGGCATGCTGGCCCATCCTGGCAATGACACAGGCGTCGTAACGGGATTTATAGAGTCATTACCCGGCGACACCATTAAGTATGAACTCGATAAAGAAAGCGGGTACCTGATGGTCGATCGGGCGCAGCGCACAACTGCCGCGCCGCCCTGCCTCTATGGGTTTATTCCGCGCACCTATTGCGCTGAAAATGTTGCGGCGCGATGTGCAAATGCCGAGGAGGCGGATGGTGATCCTCTTGATATCTGTGTGTATTCGGAGCGGGATATCAATCGCACAGACATCGTTCTGCATGCAAAAGTATTAGGTGGCATTCAGATGATTGACGGCGGTGAGGCCGACGACAAGATCATTGCGGTTCTGGATGGCGATAATATATGGGGTGGCGTGGAGGATCTTGCCGAGATGCCACCGATCATTGTCGAGCGACTGCAGCACTACTTCTCAACTTACAAGCAAGTCCCCGGCAAGAATCCGAATATCAACGTTGATATTGTCTACGGCCGTGATGAAGCGTTAGAGGTTATAGCGGCTGCCCAGGCTGATTACGATCGCCACTATGGCCACCTCCACTCCTGAGTCTAGGCCAGAAGCGCGAGGTAACGCCCTGTTTGTTTACGGGTCGTTGGCCCCGGGTAAAGTAAATGCACACCTACTGGAGCCTCTTGTGGGGACTTGGTCCAAAGCGCGAGTGGCAGGGTCACTGCATCATGTTGGCTGGGCGGCAGAGCTTGGATTTTTGGGAATCAAGCTCGGTCCCCGCTCCATTGATAGGTTGGATGTAGCTGAAGGGCATGACGATGTCGTCAATGGTTTTATTTTTGAATCAGACCAATTAGCTGATGTGTGGCCTGAGCTAGATCGATTTGAGGGGCGGGACTATCATCCCGTGCAGACCACGGCTCAACTGATATCGGGAGACTATTGCGAATGTATCGTTTACACAGCAGCTGGTATCTGACAGACCCATTGTCGACTGTGTTTAGGTTGGTGACGTCGCGTTTTCGACGCGCGATTAGCGGCTCGACGGCGTGAGCAATCTGTCATGTTAATTCGACAAGCCACCCACGAGGATGCTGCTGACATCGCGTTGCTCAATGAAATATTTGTTGATGTTACGAGTACAATGGACCATCAGCGGTGTCTCGAACTCTTGGCCTTGAGTAGCTACTGCCTTGTTGCCGACGAGGGCGATCGGCTACTGGGCTTCGTCATGGCGATGCGCAGTGGTTCGCCCTATGACAACGGTAATTATCAATGGTTTGAGGCCCGCGTTCAAAATATGGTGTACGTCGATCGAATTGTATTGGCCTCAGACACTAGAGGTAGGGGCATAGGTGTAGCGTTATATGATCATCTGGGCAGCCTTGCTGTGGCAGATGGCTGCACAGTGATGACCGCCGAGATGAACATTCTGCCGCCCAATGACCACTCACTGTACTTTCATGCAAAGCAGGGTTTTGTTGAGCAGGGTCAACGTGTACTCGACAGCGGAAAGACAGTATCCATGCAGTGGAGAAACCTCTGACCGGCTAAGGATCCATCGCGTCGGATGTCCTGACCTCTTGGTCAGTCGCGTTTGGACCGGCATTGATCTATACCTGAGACCGCACGTAAGACCCTTCGTTACCTTATCGTTTTGGAGTTTGATTATGCGGACGTCGTTTCTGCTCAAGTTCGTCATGCCGTTATTCTCGGCGATGGCCAGTTTTACGACTCTACCCCTTGTCGCTAATGCCATTGAAGAACCGTCCTACGCACTGGTCGCTTCGTGGGATGAGCCGGATATTGAAATTCGCGATTATGATCCGCGGCTACTGGCTACTACGAAAATGACAGAGGGGCAAAACTCGGGATTTAGAGTTCTGGCGGGTTATATTTTTGGCGGCAATGACGCTGAGCAGGAAATTGCGATGACGGCGCCCGTGCAGCGCACCATGCCAGGTCAAAAAAACGCAGAGATGGCATTTATTGTGCCCCGTGCCTTTTCCATCGATGACCTACCTGAGCCCGATGACACGCGTGTCCAGTTTAGGGAAGAGCCCGCTTTTCGCGCAGCAGTGATTCGATTTAGTGGCTGGGTCAATGACAAAAAGGCTGAGCAATATTGGCAGACGTTGACCGTCTTTCTTCGAAAAAAGGGCATACAGCCGCTCGGTGAGCCGACTCTCAATCAATACAACCCGCCCTGGACGCCACCCTTTATGCGGCGAAACGAAATAATCGTCGCGGTAGCGAGTGATGCGGGCGCGTTTTAGTAGCCTTTATGCTGCTCAAAAGCCCCCAAAGGCTGTTGTCCCACGAGAAAGCGCTCCAGATTTGTGGCCATAGCCTCTGAGACGAGACGCTCGGAAGTGGGTGCCGATGTGTGTGAGGTCACAAATACATTGGGCTCATGCCAATAGGGGTCGGATTGAGGTAGTGGTTCTTCACGAAAGACGTCGAGCACAGCGGCACGTACATATCCTTGCCGAATGGCGTGCAATAAAGCGCCATCATCAACCGCATTACCCCGTCCAATATTGACGACGAGGCTATTCGGAGCGAGTCTCTTTAGGCTGTCGCTATTTATAATGTTGTCGGTTGCCGACGTCTTTGGTAGCACCGAGACGAGGTAATCAAGACCATCAAAGAATGCCATGTCATTGGACTTGAAGCAGTGGGTAAAACCCGGAATTGGACGCCCATTTGAATTCATGCCGCGACACTCAATGCCGAACTGATCGGCCGCGTTGGCGACCGCAGACCCAATACTGCCTGTACCCAAAATGCCCATCCTTTTTCCCAGAACACCCAGCTCGGGACGGTCATCCCAGTGGGTCGCTCCTGCGCGCTCAATAACCCGGCGTTCGAGGGCAAGTATCCAGCCCAAGACAAATTCGGACATGGATTGTCCGAATACGTGTTTGAGGGGGGTCAATACAACGCCATCGGGCAATGTATCGACTAGGGCATCAACACCCGCCCACGTACTTTGAATCCACTCCACATTGGGGCAAGCGGGTATCCACCGAGCGATACTGCTGGGGCTGCCGACAATGAGTCGAACATCGGTGCAGTCAATGTGCGGTTCTGGGTGTGTCTGAACATCTGCAATATGAACTGCGAGACGTCCCGAAATTAGCCGCTCGACCCGGTGTGGCCATTGATCGTTTGGGTGTGCAAGTAGCAATACGTCCATGGGATCCCTGCGAACTCTATTTAACGAACCGGCGTTAGGCGCACCACTCTGTCGTTAGTACTCTGCGCAATCGGTACACTGCGAACTGATCGCTAATGGTATACTCGCGGCATTCCTCACACCATCTGTTGACTGCGCGGCTTGCGTCGGATCGCGCTGGTGTCTTTGGAATCCAGCCTCGGTTTCGCCACGTAAGGCAGTGGCATAGTCATAAAGTAGCTTTTTTATGGATACGATTCGACAGGAATGGTTCTCTAACGTCCGAAACGATGTGCTCGCCGGTTTAGTCGTCGCACTTGCCTTAATCCCCGAGGCAATTGCCTTCTCGATTATTGCGGGTGTCGATCCCAAAGTTGGACTTTACGCATCATTTTCGATAGCGGTCATCATTGCCTTTACTGGCGGCCGTCCGGGTATGATTTCAGCCGCAACCGGTGCTATGGCTTTGCTGATGGTTACCTTGGTAAAAGACCACGGTTTGCAGTACCTGTTTGCGGCGACCGTATTGACGGGAGTACTGCAAATTATCGCCGGCTGGGTGCGCTTGGGGGAACTCATGCGATTCGTGTCGCGGTCAGTGGTCACGGGCTTCGTCAACGCGCTGGCGATCCTCATTTTCATGGCGCAACTGCCAGAGCTGACCAATGTTACTTGGGAGGTCTATGCGATGACGGCGGCGGGACTTGCCATCATCTATGGCTTGCCGCGCCTGACAACAGTGGTGCCCTCACCATTGGTTACGATAGTGGTATTGACGATCATTGCAATTCTCCTAGATCTCGATATTCGCACGGTCGGTGATATGGGCGACCTACCCGATAGTCTGCCTCACTTTTTTATGCCAGATGTACCCATTACCTGGGAGACACTGCAAATCATATTTCCCTATTCGGCCACTCTAATGGTTGTCGGTTTGCTGGAATCGCTCATGACCGCAACGATCGTTGATGACCTCACCGATACGATGAGCAATAAAAACCGCGAATGTGTCGGCCAAGGTGTGGCTAACGTCGCGACTGGATTTATGGGTGGTATGGCAGGATGTGCCATGATTGGGCAGTCGGTAATCAACGTAAAGTCAGGCGGGCGTGGTCGTCTGTCTACCTTGGTGGCCGGGCTCTTACTGCTCATCATGGTAGTTTTTGCAGGCGATTGGGTTAGTCAAATTCCCATGGCGGCGCTGGTGGCGGTCATGATCATGGTATCAATCGGCACCTTTAACTGGGAGTCGGTACGCAACTTAAAAACACATCCAAAGAGTTCCAGTATGGTTATGGTATCGACGGTAGCAGTCACGGTGGCGACACACGATCTCGCGCAAGGGGTGCTGACCGGCGTCTTATTATCCGGTTTCTTTTTTGCACACAAAGTGGGTCGAATATTAAGTGTCACATCGGCGGCCTGTGACGAGGGTCGTGCGAGGCGATATACGGTTTATGGACAAGTATTTTTTGCCAGTGCCGATCGCTTTACCAAGGTGTTTGATTACCAAGAAGTCATCGACAAAGTGTACATCGATGTCAGTCGAGCTCACTTTTGGGATATCACTGCCGTCAGTGCACTGGACAAGATCATCATGAAATTTGGGCGCGACGGAACCGATGTCGAAGTGATCGGTCTTAATGAGGCTAGTGCCACATTGGTTGATAAGTTTGCCATCCACGACAAAGACGGAGCAGCGGACTTGCTCCTTGACCACTAGGAGACTGGCATGCGTCAACCCTCGAAAGTACTCGCATGTGTCGATCAATCTGACTACGCCTCGCACGTTACGGACTATGCGGCGTGGGCAGCGTGTCGGCTAAAGGCCCCTCTGGAGCTTTTGCATGTGATTGATCGCCATCCCGAAGTCGCTGCCGATATTGATCGGAGCGGTGCTTTGGGGGTGGATGCGCAGGAGAGTTTGCTGGAGCGCTTGTCACAGGAGGAGGGCGAACGCAGTAAAGTCATTCGTGAGCAAGGACGGGTTTTTCTAAATGCGCTAAAAGCACGATGTGATGACCAAGATGAGTTGCGGACCGATACGCGACAGCGTTATGGACAGTTGCTTAGCACGCTCAAAGAGCAGGAGTCCTCTGTGGCTCTGTACGTATTGGGTCGACGCGGGCAATCTGCCTCTCACACCAAGCGGGATTTGGGCCGGCATGTTGAGGCCATATGTCGTCAGATACGGCGTCCTATTATGACCGTCACTGATGACTTTAAGGCCCCTAAAAGTATTTTGGTGGCGTATGACGGCGGTCGAATGACCCGCCGGGGTATTGAGTTACTGGCGTCCAATCCAGCCATGCGAGACCTATCAGTTCACGTCATTATGTCGGGAAAGCCCACTGCCGATTCGAATCGTCATCTCGAGTGGGCGCAGCAGCGATTGTTGGGTGCCGGTTTTACTGTCGATTCAGCCTTTGTGCCCGGGGATCCAGAGCAGGCCGTAACACGAGCCATCACAGAACGTGAGGCGGATCTCCTGATTATGGGGGCCTACAGTCACTCACCTTGGCGTAGCTTGGTATTAGGCAGTCGCACCAATGATTTATTGAGAGCGTCACAAGTTCCGACTATTACACTTCATCTGTAAGTGAGTCGCCCCATGGCAACCGCAGAGAGGGTTCGACAACTTAGTGATCCCGGAGAATCGCAGACCTATGGGAAGGTGGTAGGCTAGACTTCCGAATCGCATTTTGATCTAAACTTGGGCGACTTTTTGTCTGGTAATACGCGTGATATAACGTTTGACTGTCGGATGGAGGTCATCATGCGTGCAATTATCCCTTTTTTAATAATCTGTTTGAGTTGGCCATTATGGGCTAGCGAGGCCGAGGTCACGGCTGCCAAGAGTACAGATGAAAATACGCGTTCCATTGCCGAGCGCAGCGAATTACTGCCAGGATTTATGCCGCTTTATTGGGATGCCCAAGCGGGGCGGCTCTATGCTGATATTCACGGTTTAACTGAGCCGATGATTTACTACAACGGCCTCTCTCAGGGGGTTGGCTCCAATGATCTCGGGTTGGACAGGGGACGTCTGGCTGATACCTACCTGGTAGTCTTTGATCGGGTAGGGCCAAAGGTTTTCTTGACTGCACTGAATACGCACTACGTAGCGCGATCTGATAACCCCGCTGAGCGTCGTGCAGTAGAGGAAGCCTTTGCACAATCTATTATCTGGGGCTTTGAGGTGGCTGAGTCCACCGACGATACGATGCTCATCGATCTAACAGAGTTTGCGCTGAGTGATGCCACAGATTTGGCTCGGCAACTGCTAGCCCGGGGTGAGGGGACTTACACCATAGACGAATCGCGGTCAGCTATTCATAAAGCTAGAACAAAGTCTTTTCCCGATAATACCGAAATCGATGCGAGGCTGACCTACGCGGGGACACCCAAAGGACCTATTTTGCGCACTGTTGCGCCCGATGCCAGTGCGGTGACCGTCCATGGTCACCACTCGTTTGTACGTCTGCCGGATGAGGGTTATGAGCCACTTCCATTCGATCCTCGAGCCGGGTATATCGACAGTGGCGAGGATAGCTTGGTTTATGACTATGCCAGTCCTATTGATGCGCCCATCAAGTCTGCCTACGCGCGTCGGCATCGCTTGGAGAAACGTGATCCCAGTGCGGCGGTTAGCGAGGCGGTTGAGCCCATCGTCTATTGGGTAGATTCGGGGGCACCAGAGCCTGTCAAAACGGCGCTAATTGAGGGTGCGCAGTGGTGGAATCAAGCGTTTGAAGCCGCGGGTTATAAAGACGCCTTTCAGGTTAAGGTGCTTCCTGACGATGTGGATCCAATGGACGTTCGCTACAACGTGATCCAGTGGGTACACCGCTCTACGCGCGGTTGGTCTTATGGTTCAAGTGTGCGTGACCCGCGGACACAAGAAATCATAAAAGGTCACGTGACCCTTGGGTCGCTGCGGGTCCGACAAGACTATTTAATTGCCGAAGGACTGTTAGCACCCTATAACGAGGGCCGGGAGGATGTCAGCATGCTCAGTGAGTTTGCGCTCTCGCGGATACGCCAACTTTCTGCACACGAGGTGGGCCACACACTGGGTATCGCACACAATTTTGCCGCGAGTTCGGACGATCGAGCATCGGTGATGGACTATCCTCATCCAATGGTGACCCTTGATGCACAGGGCGAGGTTGTTGTCGATAATGCCTATGCCGTCGGGATTGGCGAATGGGACAAGCGCGCTATTATCTGGGGATATCAAGACTTTCCCGAGGGCGTTGTCGAAGCCGAAGCGAGATCACGCATCATCGAGAAAACACTCGCCTCCGGTTTGCGCTATGTAGCCGACGAGCATGCGCGGATTGGCACTCGTGCATCGGCTGGTCCTGCGCACCCCGCTGGAAGTTTATGGGACAGCGGCGCGGATCCAGTTGCCGAGTTAAATCGTCTTATGACCCTGCGTGCGGTTGTACTGGGCCGATTTTCGGACAGCGCCATTCAAAATGGACGCGCGATGGCGACGCTAGAGGATGTCTTGGTGCCGGCCTACTTGATGCATCGGTATCAGGTTGAGGCGGCTGCAACGGTCCTGGGTGGCCAAACATTTACGTACGCGATGCGCGGTGATGGGCAGGCCGTAATGAGCCGGGTTTCGGCTGATGAGCAACGAGCAGCGCTTTCTGCCATGCTAGCGACGCTTGATGCCAAGGCTCTCCGGTTGTCTGACGACATCGTGTCTCTGATCCCGCCGCGGCCACCGCAATCTGGTGTGAGTCGCGAACTATTCCCTCGTCATACGGGGTACGTTTTTGATCCGATGGCGGCCGCCGGTACAGCGGCTAAAATAACGCTTACACAGTTGCTCGATTACAAGCGCGCTGCGCGAATGAATAATCAGCAATTGGCTGATTTGGACCTCCCCGGCTTTGCCGATGTCCTATCTATCGTTATCAACGATCTATGGCCCTCTTCACGTGATTCGAGCTTGATCACGATTGAGCGAATGGTACAGGTGATGCTGGTTGATCAGCTGGTATCACTGCTAGGGAATGTGGCGGCGGCACCTCAAGTTCGCGCCGATGCCCTCGATGCGCTGGTCAAGATCCAAAAGCGCGCTGAAAAGACGCGTGACCGTACTCTGCCTGGTGCTGCACACATGCGCTTTATTGCACGCCAGATCTCCGCGCACCTTGATGCATCTGATGTTTTTCAGCGAGGCGACTTGACGGTTCCACCCGGATCGCCAATCTGACTTGAATAGCGCTGTCGTGTGACCTGATGAGCACCTTTGGCGATGCTTTTAGCGATGCTTGCATCGAAGCCTTCCGGTGAAATTATGGCCTTATCGCACCGGTCAGTGCATTGCGTTTACGCCGTCACTCGTTGGCCTGTGGCGGATATTGCTCACGCAGTACTCTTTTTAAAATCTTACCGCTGGGGTTTCGAGGGATTAGGTCGGTAAACTCGACCGCTTTAGGTCGCTTAAATCGTGCGAGCTTGTCGTCGCAAAACGCGAGGATGTCGTCGCTTGTAAGTCCTTGGTCACTTTTTACGACGACTGCGAGAGGAGACTCTCCCCATTTGTCGCTTTTCTGTCCGATGACCCCGGCTTCACTGATACCGGGGTGACTTTGTAAAACACCCTCAATTTCCGCGGGATAGACGTTTTCACCACCGGAAATGATCATGTCCTTAATGCGATCTTGGATCGCGAAAAATCCTTCATCATCCATGACACCCACATCACCTGTCCGCAACCACCCATTAACGAGCGTCTCCTTTGTGGCGTCAGGTCGATTCCAATATTCCCGCATGATGTGTTTTCCACGGACCATCATCTCGCCGGCCTCGCCAACAGGTAGTGCATTACCTTTATCGTCCGCGACCATAACATCCGTGAAGAAGAAGGGTTTGCCGCAGGATTCTGGCTTTCTAACCGCATTTACGGTGTCCATCAAGCAGGCGGGTCCGCAGGTCTCGGTCAGTCCGTAGACCTGAGCAATATCAATGCCCATTTGTTGGAATTGCTGCGTGAGTGCAACCGGAACGGGCGCCGCACCGGTCATAAACCATCGCAGGCTTGACCAGTCGTACCGTTCAAAATTGGGCACCTGGACCATAAAATTAAGCATGGCGGGGACCATCAGACCGCTGGTGATCTTTTCACGCTCAACGCACTCCCAAGCGGCTACCGGATCGAAGCTCCGCATGACGAATGTTGTAGCGCCGTGGTAGGCGTTTATGGTCAGGGGTGTGAGGGCGCCAACGTGGAACATAGGTAGGCAAGCGATATAACGCTCGTCGTCACGGTAGTCCGCAGTGGCGTGAATAGTAAAGACCCCCCACATGGCCGAGGTATGGGTGTGCACCACGCCCTTGGGTAAACCAGTCGTGCCCGAGGTGTACATGATGTACAACATGTCATCATCTTCAGCGCCACAGTTGGGCTCGGCACTGCTCGCGCTCAGGCGGTAGCTGTCATAGGACGTTGCAAAAGGCTGGCAAGCGCTGCCTGCACCGCCCACCACATGAATCCACTGACCAATATTTGTCTTATCGCCACGATGGTGAAGCTCACTCACGGTCTCTGCGAACTCATTGTCAAAAATGAGTGTTTGCACGCCAGCATCTTTCAATATGAATTCAAGTTCGTCAGCTACGAGCCGCCAGTTGAGTGGCACCACAACACCGCCTATCTTGGCTACGGCAAAAAAAGACTCCATGAACTCGACCGAATTCATGAGCAGTAGGCCAACCCGATCACCCTTTTTTAAGCCATCAGCTTTGAGCGCGTTGGCAACTTGGTTGGCTCGGTCATTCAGGTCCCGAAATGAGTAGCGCCGACTGCCGTCACTCTCAACATATGCCTCTCGGTCGGGGTTTAAGTGCGCGCGCTTGGTGAGCAACAGGCCTATGTTAGTTTTCATTGGAGTGCCTCGCTTGGTCAATCTTGGAGCCCCAGTATTTTTTTTGTTGGGAAGCTCTTTGCAGGCAAAACTTTGGTCCGATTTGAAGAAAAATACAAGTTAGGACGCCGGCTTTATGGTGAAAAGCGCGTTTTGCTTCCCACATCTTAAAAAGCAATGAGTCAAACATCAGGAAAACACAGACGTGAGTAACGTCAAAAGTTATCACTTTGTCGAACAACACCTACTTCTCGCCATCTGAATATGGTAAAAAGCGCGCGCAACGCAAGCGGTGATCAAGACGAATTGATATTCCTCTTCGTAAACAGCAGATTTTGGCGTCGTTACGGTGTGGGCAGTTCGCACGCTCTGATGACACGGCAGAGCGGCAATTGTGGCCGTTGCCATTCGACTTAACGAAAATGACTGGAAGAAAGAACAATGTCCGCAGACTTATCTTTGTACCGTAATATCGGTATTTTCGCCCACGTAGACGCGGGGAAAACCACGACGACGGAGCGAATCTTGAAGCTCACTGGAAAGATCCACAAGACCGGTGAAGTGCACGATGGCGCCGCCACCACCGATTTCATGGAGCAAGAGCAGGAGCGTGGTATCACCATTCAGTCTGCGGCTACTACCTGCTTCTGGAAAGACCACCGAATGAACATCATTGATACGCCCGGACACGTGGATTTCACGGTTGAGGTATATCGCTCGTTGAAAGTCCTTGATGGCGGCGTGGGTGTTTTCTGCGGTTCGGGCGGCGTGGAGCCACAGTCAGAGACCAACTGGCGCTACGCCAACGAGTCTGAGGTCGCCCGCCTCATTTTTGTCAACAAACTCGATCGTTTGGGCGCTGATTTTTACCGCGTGGTCGATCAGGTGCGAAACGTTCTTGCTGCAAATCCATTGGTAATGACACTGCCGATCGGTCGTGAAGATGACTTTGTGGGTGTCGTCGACGTACTGACCAAGAAAGCCTATATCTGGGACGATTCTGGATTGCCAGAAAATTACGAAGTCGCCGATGTGCCAGCAGACATGGTGGACGATGTTGAGACCTATCACGAGCAGCTAATCGAAGCGGCTGTTGAGATGGATGACGATCTTATGATGTCTTACATGGAAGGTGAGATGCCTTCTATCGAGGATATTAAGCGGTGTATTCGCGACGGTACGCGGACAATGCACTTTTTCCCTACATACTGCGGAAGTGCGTTCAAGAATAAAGGCATTCAGCTGGTTCTCGACGCCGTCGTTGATTACCTGCCGAGCCCCACTGAGGTCGATCCGCAGCCGCTAACCGACGAAGAAGGTGAGCCCACAGGTGAGGTTGCCGTGGTCGATGTTAATGAGCCGCTTCGCGCACTTGCCTTCAAGATCATGGATGACCGCTTTGGTGCACTGACATTTGTTCGCGTCTACTCCGGCACAATGAAAAAAGGCGACACCATCCTCAATTCAGCAACCGGCAAAACCGAGCGTATTGGACGAATGGTTGAGATGCATGCTGATGATCGAACAGAAATCGATACGGCGCGAGCTGGAGATATCTTCGCTTGTATCGGCATGAAAAATGTTCAAACGGGCCACACGCTGTGCTCAGTTGATAAGCCATGTACCTTGGAAGCAATGGTGTTCCCCGATCCCGTTATATCAATTGCCGTCGCACCAAAAGACAAGGGTGGCTCTGAGAAGATGGGCATCGCTATCGGTAAAATGATTGCTGAGGATCCGTCTTTCCGGGTTGAGACCGACGAAGATTCGGGCGAAACCATCCTCAAGGGAATGGGCGAGCTTCACCTTGATATTAAGATCGATATTCTACGTCGTACTTACGGTGTTGATTTGGAGGTTGGTCAGCCTCAGGTGGCTTATCGTGAGACGATTACGCAGGCACTTGAAGATAGCTACACCCACAAGAAGCAGTCCGGTGGTTCAGGCCAGTTTGGTAAGATTGACTATCGAATTACTCCTGGACAGCCCGGAGACGGCTTTACCTTCAAATCATCTGTTGTCGGCGGTAACGTACCAAAAGAGTTCTTCCCGGCGATCGAAAAGGGCTTTGCGGTCATGATGCAAGAGGGACCACTTGCGGGCTTCCCAGTACTCGATGTTGCTGTCGAACTTTACGATGGCGGCTTCCACGCGGTTGACTCATCTGCCATCGCGTTCGAGCTGGCAGCAAAAGGCGCATTCCGTCAGAGTATGCCGAAGGCATCTCCTCAGCTAATCGAGCCCGTAATGAAGGTTGATGTATTTACGCCTGATGATCATGTCGGTGACGTCATTGGTGACCTGAACCGTCGACGCGGTATGATCAAGGATCAAGAAGCCGGTACGACAGGAGTGCGCGTCAAGGCAGATGTTCCTCTCGCTGAGATGTTTGGATACATCGGGTCATTGCGCACAATGACGTCGGGTCGTGGTCAGTTCTCGATGGAGTTTTCGCACTATCTTCCCTGTCCCTCCAGTGTCGCTGCAACCGTCATTGAAGAGGCAAAAGAGCGAAAAGCCGCCAAGTCTAAATAAGCGATTTGGTTAGATAACAGCCCCGCCTAGTAGCGGGGTTTTTTTTGCCTGGTACTTTACATCTGTCGGGTAGACCGAGAGAGTAGGGGCCGAACGCAATAATAAGTCAGTTGGAGATTCACTATGTTTTCAAAGTACGGGCCAATGGTGGTTGGTATCCCACTGTTAGCACTTGGGTTTTTGTGGGTGGTTAGTCCCATCAATGCGGCAGGCAGCTTGAGCAGTGAGCTGCTAACAGGGCCCGCACTAACGACGCAAATTGGCGATAGCGCCGCCTTCTTTCTCGGCAGCGGATTTTTATTGTTCGTGGGTGGGCTCAAGCGCGACGCCACTATGATTTTGATAGGTGGATCGCTTGTTGGGATCGTTGCACCAATAAGAATAATTGCTGCAGTGGCGCACGGAGGAGACATGACTTTGGAGCCGATTGTGGTAGAGATAATCACCTTCTTGGTCGCGATTATGGCAGCGCGTCAGATCGAGGGCGCATCGCGAGATACGGCCCATGGTTAAATTGTTGGCGGGTGTACTGCTGTGGTCATTGGCACACTTATTCAAACGGCTTGCACCCACGTTCAGGCAAGGTATGGGCGATACTGGCAAACTCGTTGTGACGCTTGCGCTTTTTGGCAGTCTTGTTCTCATGGTCTCGGGTTACCAAGACGCCTCGGGGCCAGTTTGGTGGGTGCGTCAGCCGTCATCGCTATTAATCAGCAACGTTCTCATGCTGCTGGCCGTTTACTTGATGGTTGTATCCGCACTGAAAACAAGTGCAACCAGGGTAATACGTCACCCTCAATTGTCTGCGGTAAAGGCGTGGAGCCTTGGCCATCTTCTGGTTAATGGCGACTTACCATCGCTTGTCTTATTCGGTGGACTCCTGATGTGGGCGCTTCTCAGTGTCCTTATTATTAATCGTCAGGATGGTGAGACCAAACTGGCTGCCACTAATCCATCGTGGTTGCGAGAGGTCATAGCTATCCTTGCGACCTTTGGTGCTTACATCCTGATTGGTCTTGTTCATGGATATCTCGGTTACCCGGTATTCAACTGACCATGCAATACATGCTCGGAACTGCCGATATTGCGCAATCGCTAGACAAGCTCGCTGAGGAGCACGAGCGCATTGCGTTGGCTATTGCGGCGGTAGGCTATCCACAAGAGCGACGCCGAGAACACTCCTTTGCTACGTTGGCTCGAATTGTTGTAGGGCAGCAGGTTAGTGTCGCCGCCGCGACCTCTATCAGTAGGCGGTTATTGGAGCAGCTCGGAGGGGACTTGAGTGCCCAAGCCGTATTGTCTTGCAATGAAGACACGCTGCGAAGTGCCGGGCTCTCTCGGCAAAAGGTGACGTATCTTCTGTCATTGGCGGCCGCCGAGATGTCAGGCCAGCTGTCTCTCGAGTCACTACCGAACTTGTCAGACGATGCGGTTCTTGACGTTATAACGGCTATAAAAGGCTTTGGGGACTGGTCTGCGCAGATGTATTTGATGTTCTCCTTAGGTCGACCCAATATTTGGCCTGTAGGCGATTTGGCGGTGCGAGAGGGTTTCAAGCGGATTCACGGACTTCAAGACCGACCTACTGCTGCCCAGCTCAGGTCGCTGGGTGACCCTTATCGGCCCCATCGAAGTGCCCTTGCCATGTTGTGTTGGCAATATTGCAATGCAGAACCGCTATGACGATATTCTCTGAGTCCGATAGTCGATTTATGGCATTGGCAGTCGAGGAGGCAGGGCGGGCAGCATCGCTGGGCGAAGTCCCGGTGGGAGCCGTTGTGGTTCGAGATGGGCAGGTACTCGCACTGGAGTGCAATCGCCAAATTACGCTCAATGATCCGTCTGCCCACGCAGAGATGTTGGCATTGAGAAAGGCTGCGCAGATGCTGGGAAACTATCGACTCCCGGAGTGCGAATTATTTGTCACGTTAGAGCCCTGCACTATGTGCTGTGGTGCACTGATCCATGCGCGCGTGAAGCGATTGGTGTTTGCGACGACTGAGCCGAAGGCCGGCGCTGTCATAAGTACCATTCGCGCCTTGGATAATCCGTCGTTAAATCACAGTGTTCTGTGGCAGCAGGGCCTCATGGCCAGCGACAGTGCGCAACTCTTGCGTGAGTTTTTTAAGACAAGGCGAGCCTCAAAGACTGAGCGGCGTCCATCGCAATAAAGCATTCGCTGTCGATGTTAACGCTGTCAGATCTATTGGCGGCGCAACACCGTTATTGGGAATGTCTTGCAATTGCAGCGTTGCAAAGTAGTGGCGAATATTATCGACGTAGGTAACCGCCTCCTCGCCACGAGCGAACCCATGTCGAAGCTGTGGGTAAATAGCCGGATCTTGCAGGGCGGGTAAATGCTGTCGAACATCTTGCCAAAGATGCGGGTCACCGCCGTTGCCCTCAGTGAGCCGCCGCGCCTCCTCAAGGTGGGCCATGCCCACATTATAGGCGGCTAACGCCATCCATGTACGATCGGGATCATCGATGTCATTGGGAAGTCGCCGAAGCAGACTCCGTAAAAACCGTGCGCCACCATGCAGGCTTTGCTCAGCGTCAAGACGATCTGTCACGCCCATCTCCGTTGCGGTCGGACGCGTCAGCATCATCATGCCACGCACGCCCGTAGGCGACTTGGCTGCGGGGTTCCAGTGCGATTCCTGATAACTGATAGCTGCTAAGAGGCGCCAATCGAGTCGAAACTCATGTGCGACTTTTTCGATTAACGGTTGCCACTTGGGTAACTTCGTCCTCACAGCACGTTGGAAGGTAAACGATTCTATGCGAGAGGCATAAGCGACATTACCAAAATACGCTTGCTCCGCTCTCTTTAACGTACCGTCGCTCTTTGCAGCGCTCAGAAAGTCATTGGCCTTTTCTCGCCACTCGCCAGCTCGGGGATCGCTGCCGAGATACCAAACAGTGTTGAGTGTCGTTTGAAGCTCAAAGGCCTTGGCAACTCGTGGGTATAGGCGTTGCTGCATTGAAAACTCGCCTGAGTCCAGCAGTGCGACGTCTGCCTCGCCACGATTAATTGCGCTCATAACGGCGCTTGATTCGGCGGTTTCCAACACACGCCAGCGTACCGCTGGATTCAACTCTCTCAGTAGATTTAGTCTGATGGCGTGCTGACTGCCCTGCATAATCACGATATCAAGATCGGTCAGATCCTCTATCGAGCGCGGCTTGTATTGCCCCGCTTTATAAACAACGACTGGTTGCTGATCCAGGTATGATTGGGTGGACTCAAACAGTTGATCTCGCTCAGTGGATTGCGTCAAACCGGCTGCAGCGACATGAGCCTCGCCGCGCTGAAGGGTCTCAAACACTTCTTCCAGCGTGAACGCAACTTTGACTCGAAGGCTCATATCCTCGGCTTTAGCAAAGGCGCGAACGAGTTCGTAATCGAAACCAGCTGGCTCGTCTGCTCCTAAGTAATAGGTTGTCGGACCATTACGCGTCACCACAACCAGCTCATTACCCGGCTCGAGGTTGTCCAATACTGACAAGTCGCCGCAGCTTGATAGGCTCACGAGCCCTAGAATAAAAAGTCGCCTCATGCGTCGAGTGTAGCTCAGATATTTGCTGTGAACATTCACCCAACGACGTTGGCGCTGTATGATACTCGCTTCATCGATTAGGACCTGCACATGCTTCTTTTGCCCGGATCCGATGCGCTATCAGCGCCTCGTTTTGACAGGTTATCTGCGCAGATAGCCAATCTCGATGCCTCATTGATGCTTAAGCGCGCTTTTTATGTCTACGCGATAGATGCGGCGGGTGAGGTAGATAGCGCCGCATTGGCGGCGCTATTACAGCCAGGGACCAGTGCTAAGCCATCAGGCGGCGAACTTGATGAGCAGGAGATTGTTATTGTTGCGCCGCGGTTTGGCACCATTTCTCCTTGGTCGAGTAAAGCAACCGACATAGCACTGAACTGCGATCTCGGCGCCGTTAAGCGCATCGAACGCGCTGTGGTCTATGTTGTGTCGGGGCTGTCAGCATCCGAGTACGGGTCTGATGTGGCGGCATTCCTTCACGATAGGATGGTGGAGACGGTATTGGGGTCCCTCGATCAGCTAGAGGGCCTGTTTACTGATATTCATCCGCGACCACTCGCGACCATACCTGTCATAGCCGAGGGACGTAGCGCCCTTGAGATGGCCAATGACTCTTTAGGGCTAGCACTTGCGGCAGATGAAATCGACTACCTCGCAGATGCCTTCAACGCCTTGAATCGCGATCCATCGGACACTGAGTTGATGATGTTTGCTCAGGCAAACTCAGAGCACTGCAGGCATAAAATCTTCAATGCGTCTTGGACAATTGATGATGTAGATCAAACGTGGTCACTGTTCGGCATGATCAAAAATACCTATCAACAAGGTGGTGACAACGTACTCTCCGCCTACGCGGATAATGCCGCGGTGATGGCGGGTCACACAGCAGGGCGGTTTTACCCAAGCCCCGAATCGCAGGTGTGGAACTATAACAATGAGTCCATTGCGCTGCTGATGAAAGTGGAAACACATAATCACCCGACAGCAATCGCGCCCTTTGCAGGCGCTGGTACAGGTTCAGGAGGAGAGATTAGAGACGAGGGTGCGGTTGGGCGAGGCTCAAGGCCCAAGGTGGGGCTGTGCGGTTTTACAGTCTCACACTTGAACCTACCTGATCATCCAAGGCCTTGGGAGCTGGGTTACGGGAAGCCCAGTCGCATTGTGACACCCTTGCAAATAATGACCGATGGACCGCTTGGGGCTGCGGCGTTTAATAACGAGTTTGGTCGCCCTAACTTGGCGGGATACTTTAGAACGTTTGAAGTGGCGACAAGCGACGGTGTTCGCGGTTACCACAAGCCCATCATGGTTGCGGGTGGTTACGGCAATATCAAAGTCGAGCATGTCGAGAAGCCGCCCTTCGCGGCGGGTGCAAAGTTGGTGGTTCTGGGTGGTCCGGCGATGTTGATTGGGCTTGGTGGCGGTGCAGCTTCCTCGATGACGAGTGGGTCGAGTACTGAGGACTTGGACTTCGCATCGGTTCAGCGCCAAAACCCGGAGATCCAGAGGCGTTGTCAGGAAGTGATTGACCGGTGCTGGGAGCGTGGTGAGCAAAATCCGATAGCCTTTATCCACGATGTCGGTGCGGGCGGCCTGAGCAATGCCTTCCCAGAATTAGTAAAAGACGGCGGCTGTGGTGGTGATTTTGAACTCCGTAAAATCCCCAGTGATGAGCCGGGTATGAGTCCCTTGGAGATCTGGTGTAACGAATCGCAGGAGCGATACGTTTTGGCGATCAATCCTGAGGATCTGAGTGAATTTGAGGCTATTTGCGTCCGCGAGCGATGCCCTTTTTCGGTGGTAGGCGAGGCTACTAGTGAGCAGCATCTCCGCTTGGGCGATACGCTACTTGAGAGTAACCCTGTGGATTTGCCGCTATCACTCTTATTTGGTAAGCCGCCTAAAATGCACAGAACAAGCTACCGCGCCTTGCCACCTACCGATGATTTTACGGGCGAGGTCCCGATTTCTGAGGCGCTAGAGCGGGTACTGACATTCCCCGCCGTTGGCAGCAAAAGCTTTTTGATTACCATCGGTGACCGTTCAGTCACGGGTATGGTGGCGCGCGATCAGATGGTAGGTCCCTGGCAGGTTCCCGTGTCTGATGTTGCGGTGACCACTGCGGCCCTAGACACCCATCTCGGTGAGGCGATGAGTATGGGCGAGCGAACACCCGTGGCGACACTGGACGGACCTGCTTCGGGGCGTTTAGCAGTGGCCGAGGCTATTACTAATTTACTGGCTGCGCCTGTTCAGACACTTGAGGATATCAATCTATCGGCAAACTGGATGTGCGCTGCCGGCCACCTTGGGGACGATGCCGTTCTCTATGACACGGTTAAAGCGGTCGGTCTTGAGTTTTGCCCTGCCCTCGGGATAACCATTCCTGTGGGTAAGGACTCGATGTCAATGCGAACGCAGTGGGATGATGACGCGGAGACTAAAAGCGTGACGGCGCCAGTCTCGTTAATCATTACGGCTTTCGCACCGGTCGCTGATGCACGCGAGACACTCACACCTGAGTTAAAGCGTGACGAAGCGACGAGCTTGCTTCTCATCGATCTGGGACAGGGTAAAAACCGGTTAGGTGGATCCGTATTAGCCCAGACCTACGGTAAATTGGGGTCGAGCGTCCCCGATGTTGCAGCCGACGATGTGAAAGCGCTCTTCAACGGAGTCAAGGCGTTGAAGGCCGCAGGCACGATTTTGGCCTATCACGACAGATCAGATGGCGGCGTGCTCGTCACGCTGCTCGAGATGGCCTTTGCCGCTCGCTGCGGGCTCAACGTGGAAATTAAGTGTCAGCCCGAGCAGGCGCCTGCTGTGCTCTTCAGTGAGGAGGTAGGTGTTGTCATTCAGGTGGCAGATCACCAGTTGTCGGTGGTCAGTAAGATATTGGGCGAGCACGGTTTAGATACCATGACAACGACGATAGCCAAGCCCAGACTAGACGAACGTATCGTTGTCAATACCGAGTCGTTTGAGGTTATAGACAGTCGGCGGGGCGTTCTTCAGCAGTTGTGGTCGCAAAACTCCCATGCGATCCAACGCGAGCGGGATAATGCAGACTGCGCCGATCAGGAGTTTGCACTCATTTGTCAGCCTGATCCGGGTTTGTCTGCCAGCCTTAGCTTCGATATTTCAGATGATGTTGCCGCCCCCATGATTGCCACGGGAGCGCGTCCTGCAATTGCGATATTGCGCGAGCAAGGTGTCAACGGTCAGGCGGAAATGGCCGCGGCGTTTCATCGAGCGGGATTTGATGCTGTCGATGTCCACATGTCGGATTTGAAATCAGGACGGCGCCACTTGTCAGACTTCAAAGGACTCGCCGCCTGCGGGGGCTTTTCATACGGAGATGTCCTGGGTGCTGGTGAGGGCTGGGCGAAGGGCGTGTTGTTTGATGCTGCAATGAGCGATCAATTTCAGGCGTTTTTTGAGCGCCAGGATAGCTTTGCGCTAGGTGTCTGTAACGGCTGTCAAATGCTGTCCGCACTCGCGCCGCTTATTCCCGGCAGTGATCACTGGCCCCGCTTTGCGCGCAATCATTCCGAGCAATATGAGGCGAGACTGGTTCGGGTGAAGGTGGAGCAATCCCCCTCTATTTTATTTGAGGGCATGGTTGGTTCTGAACTGCCTATTGTTGTGGCGCATGGCGAGGGGCGAGCACAATTTGGTGGCGCGGAATCGTTCGACCAGCTCGAATCGTCAAAGCGTGTGGCGCTTCGCTACGTCGATAATTTAGGTCAAACCGCATCGCTATTTCCGGCGAACCCCAATGGTTCGCCTAATGGCATTACGGGTCTTTGCAACTCAGATGGGCGAATCACTATTATGATGCCGCATCCTGAGCGGGTGTTTAGACGGGTTCAGTTATCCTGGGCGCCAGACGATTGGCCGGAGGACTCGCCTTGGATGCGACTCTTTCGAAACGCGCGTGTCTGGGTGGACTAGCGGCCTATGCCGATAGCCTTGACGGAGCCTACAAGCTACACTTCGCGCCTTTCTTAACTAATGCTTAGATAATGCCTTGCCGCATTTGCCCTACGGAGCTGGAATGCTAAACCGCTACCCAATATGGAAGAACCTGTTCATAGCGTTGATTGTTGCTATGGGGTTTTACTATGCATCCCCTAACCTATACGCACCGGATCCCGCGCTGCAGTTTGGCGGAACCAGCAGTGCGCAAGGGGTCGATGAGGCGACGATGGCTCGCGTTAGTCGTGCGCTTTCAGCATCGGGTGTTGGGCATTTCGGACAGGAAATCCAGGATTCAGGAAAGACCGGTTTGGTTCGGTTGGACAGCCGGGATCAGCAGCTCAAGGCCCAATCTATTTTGCAGCGAGAGCTGGGTGATGGGTACGTTGTCGCACTGAACTTAGCGCCCACCACACCGGATTGGTTGCTCAATGGTGGGGCACAACCGATGAAGTTGGGGCTTGATTTGAGTGGAGGCGTTCATTTTAAGCTCGAGGTCGACGTCGACGCGGCAACTGTTCGCAAGCTTGAGCAATATGAAAGTGGCATCAAGCGGCGGCTTCGTGAAAAGCGTATCCGGGGGCGCGTGGCGCTTGAGGGTCGTCGGATCGGCATGACGTTCCGGTCTGAGGAAGACCGAGAAGTAGCGCGGTCAGAAGTCAGGGATCTTTATCCAGAGTTGCTTCTCGATCGAGTCGATGCTGAGACCGTTCAATTATTTGCTGAGGTAACTGATGCGACGATCGCAGAAGGGGTCGAATATGCGGTAGCACAAAACCTCACGACCTTGAGAAATCGGGTTAATGAACTCGGTGTATCGGAGCCGTTGGTGCAGCGCCAGGGAAAGAATCGAATCGTTGTTGAGTTGCCTGGGATCCAAGATACGGCGGAGGCAAAGCGTATCTTAGGCAAGGTGGCCAACCTTGAGTTTCGTCTCGTTGCCGAGACCAACGCGCCCATCTCGGAGCGCCAGCGATTCGACTATCGAGGCGAAGCCCGGCAGGGTATGACTGAATGGCTTGAGCGAGAAATCATCATTACGGGCGAGCGCGTATCGAATGCAGCGGCCAGTTTCGATCAGAATGGTCAGCCTAACGTTCAAATAACGCTCGATGGCGAAGGCGGCATGCTGATGTCGCGCGCGACGCGCGCCAACGTGAAGCGCCGCATGGGCGTCCTGTTTATCGAGCGCAAATTCCGCACCAGCTACGATACCGACGAGAACGGTGAGACCGTTATTAATCGTCAGCCCTATGACGAGAAAAAGGTGTTGACCGCCCCTGTGATTCAATCTGCTTTGGGGGCTCAGTTTCAAATTACGGGCTTAGACAGTCCGGCTGAGGCTTCAGAGCTTGCTTTGATGCTCAGAGCCGGTGCGCTAGCGGCACCGATCAGTTTTGTCGAGGAGCGGACCGTCGGACCATCTTTGGGCGCAGAGAATATTGAGTTGGGGGTCAAATCACTGCAGCTGGGTTTAACGCTGGTTGTTCTCTTCATGATGCTTTATTACCGCGTCTTTGGTGTCATCGCGGTAGTAGCACTTACCGCCAACTTAGTCTTGCTCGTCGCGGTCATGTCGCTTCTGAGCGCGACATTAACGCTGCCGGGCATTGCTGGCATCGTGTTAACTGTCGGTATGGCAGTAGATGCAAACGTCCTCATTTTTGCGCGGATTAGAGAGGAAATTGCCGCTGGATCATCAAATCAGCTGGCTATACACAGTGGATTTCAGCGAGCTGTTACCACGATTTTAGATGCGAATATTACGACGCTGATTGTGGCTGTAATTCTGTACGCAGTCGGAACGGGGCCAATAAAGGGGTTTGCCGTTACGCTCTCGGTGGGGATCATCACATCGATGTTTACTGCGATCCTGGGCACGCGCGCCTTGGTCAATCTGGCTTATGGCGGGCGTCGCGTGGAGCGACTCAGCATTGGCCGCGTTAAAATGAAACCTGCGGCAACCACTGCGCCAACCAATGCGGAGAGCACAGTATGAAGCCGATAGCGTTCATGCGCGGTCGATTTATCGCCGCTACTATCTCAGGTTTATTGCTGACGGGGACACTGGTGTCACTAGGCCTACAGCAGTTGAATTGGGGCCTCGATTTTACAGGTGGCACGCTTATTGAGTTGAACTACGAACGCAGTGCTGACCTCGGGGCGATCCGCGATGAGCTTGCGACCGAGGGCTACGACGGTGCGTTAGTGGTGAGTTTTGGTAGCGATAGAGATGTTTTGGTCAGGCTTCCTATCAGTTACTCAGATGCGGAGGGTACTCGTATGGTCGATGTGTTGCGAGCATCGACATCGCAAGAGGTGACCTTGCAGCGAATGGAATTTGTCGGCCCGCAAGTAGGAGATGAGCTGCGAGAGCAGGGCGGCCTGGCTATGCTGTTAGCGTTGGGACTTGTCCTGATCTACGTGGGATTTCGCTTTCAATTAAAGTTTGCAATGGGTGCGGTTATCGCTCTTGCTCACGACGTGCTCATTATTCTCGGGTTCTTTTCAATCACGCGATTGGAGTTCGATCTCTCCGTTCTAGCAGCCATCCTGGCCGTGATTGGCTACTCGCTTAACGATACTATCGTCGTATCGGATCGTATTCGTGAGAATCTGCGTAAAATCCGCAAGATGAGCCCGTTGGGCGTTATTGATGTATCGCTAAATGAGACCCTTGGTCGGACATTGGTGACATCACTGACCACGATGCTGGTCTTGACCTCTCTGGCTATTCTCGGCGGCGACATGATCTTTGGATTTGCCGTTGCTCTGCTTGTAGGCGTGTCGGTCGGTACCTACTCATCCATTTATGTTGCCTCAACGTCACTGCTGGCGCTCGGAGTGACTAAAGAGGATGTGGCAATTCCTGTTAAGGAAGGTGAGGACCAGGATGCGATAGCACCCTGATTAGGAGTATCAGCGAATAGCGGCGGCGATGTGTTTGAGTAGCTTAGGGTTACCACACATCACATCGCCACCATTTAGTACGTCATCACTGCCTTTGAAATCCGTGATTAAACCGCCTGACTCTCGGATGAGCAGTGCGCCGGCAGCGACATCCCAAGGCTTTAAGTCCGCTTCCCAGAAGCCGTCCAAGCGGCCTGCAGCGACGTAGGCGAGGTCTAGCGCGGCAGCGCCAGCACGGCGGATGCCCATGGAATTGCCCGCTATTTCGCCGAGCCCCTTGAGGTACCAAGCCATACGATCCTCGCTGTGGCCAAGAAAGGGTGTGCCAGTGCCTATAAGGCACTCCTTGAAGTCAACGCGATCCGATACCCGGAGTCTACGACCGTTAAGCTGTGCGCCTCTCCCGCGAGAGGCGGTAAATTCCTCTTGCCTGACGGGGTCCAAAACAACCGCGTGCTCGACTTTGCCGGCTTTTGTGCAAGCAATACTGATGCAGTAGTGAGGAATGCCTCGCATGAAGTTACTGGTGCCATCGAGTGGATCGATAATCCAGACATACTCTGCATCCTCCGGACCTGTTCGTCCGCTCTCCTCGCATAGGAAGGCATGATCAGGGTAGGTTTTTTGCAAGTTGAAGATGAGCTCTCGCTCTGAGGCTAAATCCACTTCGGTAACGAAATCCGCTTTCCCCTTGGCTTCAAATCGGAGCCGGGTGAGGTCGTCAGAGGCACGAGCGATCAGATTGCCTGCTTTTCGTGCTGCGCGAAGCGCGATGTTAACCATTGGTTCCATGATGCTATCCGGGTAATCGGGGGGAGCGCGATGATAACAAGAAGCGCGTCTCTGCGTTAGGGTTTGGTACACTCGCGCTCGACTTCTGTGAGCTGATTATGAACGCATCCAATATTCAAATTGTACTGGTTAATCCATCGCACCCTGGAAATATTGGGGCTGTCGCAAGAGCAATGAAGAATATGGGGCTTCGACAACTAGTGTTAGTGGCTCCTCGGCAATTTCCTGATCCTGAAGCGGAGTGGCGCGCCGCAAGCGCCGTAGACATTATTCATGAGGCTCGCGTGGTGGGCACATTGGATGAAGCTATCGCTGGCAGTCAATTTGTCGTGGGCACCAGTGCGCGGGATCGGCGTATTCCCTGGCCTGTACAAGACGCACGATTAACAGCGAAGCGCATCGTTGAGCGATCTGTAGCTGACAAGGTGTCCGTCCTATTTGGGCGTGAGGACAGCGGCTTAAATAATGAAGAACTTCGTCGTTGCAATCTACATTGTCACATTCCAACGCATCCTGATTATGAGTCACTGAATTTATCGATGGCGGTTCAGATTGTGTGTTACGAGATTCGCATGACAGAGCTGGAGGGATCTCTACCAACGGCAGAGGATGCGCACTGGGAAAACGCGTTTGCGACCTCTCAGGACATGGAGTATTTTTATGAGCACCTCGAAGATACGTTAATAGACCTAGAGTTTTTAAATCCTAACGCGCCTCGGCAACTCATGACCCGGATGCGGCGTTTATACAGTCGTGTTCGCTTGGATGACATGGAAGTGCAGATTTTGCGGGGTATTTTGAAAGAAACCCGGCGCTTAGTGCGCGAAAACAACAATAAATAGCCTCCCTCTGTGGCTAAACGCCTAATTCTTGACTAAACTAGTCGGGTATTAGAAAACGAACCACATCACGCGCATGAAATTGACGACTCGGGGCCGCTACGCGGTGACAGCAATGTTGGATTTGGCTATTCACGGAAGTGATGAGCCCATCACGCTTGCGGACATTTCGACGCGGCAGGAAATATCCCTGTCTTATTTGGAGCAGTTGTTTTCAAAGCTTCGGCGCGAGGAGTTGGTGCGAAGTGTTCGGGGTCCGGGCGGCGGCTATCAGCTAGCTCGAGCCTTCGATCGAATATTCGTGGCACAGATCATAGATGCCGTTGACGAATCTATTGATGCAACGAACTGTCAGGGCCGTGGTGATTGTAATCACGGGGAAGTGTGTCTCACACACCACCTTTGGCAGGATTTGTCGGATCAGATTCACGGCTTCTTGAGCGGTATTAGCTTGGAAGATCTGGTAAGCCGCAGTGGGCGCCAGGGTGGCGGATATATGGCGGGGCTTGTTGAGTCTCAGCCACTTACTTTGAGAGATATGTAGACCAGAACGGTCTGGGGAAAAATGTATGGGTAAGGCTGAAACGATTAATGTCCCGATCTACCTCGATTATTTATCGACCACGCCCGTCGATCCGAGGGTTGTCGAGGCAATGACTCAGTGTTTATCGATGGATGGGGTTTTCGGTAATCCGGCATCTCGATCGCATCAGTACGGCTGGAAGGCAGAGGAGGCCATTGAGAATGCGCGCTGCCAAGTGGCCGAACTGCTTAATGCAGACCCTCGAGAGATTGTGTGGACATCGGGCGCGACCGAGTCAGACAACCTCGCCATCAAAGGCGCGGCGCACTTTTACCAGCGTAAGGGCAAGCACATCATTACCTCTAAGATAGAGCATAAGGCTGTGCTGGATACCTGTCGGCAGTTAGAGCGTGAGGGTTTCGAGGTGACGTATCTCGAGCCCAATACCGATGGTTTGACTACGCCACAAATGATCGCGGATGTGATTCGCGACGACACAACTGTGGTTAGCGTGATGCACGCAAATAACGAGATAGGCGTCGTCAATGATGTGGCGGGCATCGGCGAGGTTTGTCGAGAGCGAGGCGTCATCTACCATGTTGACGCAGCACAAAGCACTGGCAAGATGCCTCTGGATATGGAGGCGATGAAAATCGACCTGTTGTCGATCTCAGCGCACAAAATGTACGGCCCAAAGGGCATCGGCGTGCTATACGTCCGTCGAAAGCCACGAGTGCGTCTCGAAGCTCAAATGCACGGTGGTGGCCATGAACGCGGGATGCGCTCAGGAACGCTAGCGACTCATCAAATTGTGGGTTTGGGTGAGGCGGCACGCATTGCTAAAGAAGAAATGCAGGCTGAGGGCGAGCGTTTAAAAGGGCTGCGTCAGCGGTTTTGGAATGCCATTAACGACATACCCGAGGTGCACATCAATGGCTCTAGAGACCATCGTTTACCGGGTGCATTAAACGTCAGCTTTGCCTTCGTAGAGGGTGAGTCGTTGCTGATGTCCTTGAAAGGCCTTGCAATTTCTAGCGGGTCCGCCTGTACCTCGGCGAGTCTTGAGCCCTCATATGTGTTGAGAGCACTGGGACTAAACGACGAACTTGCACACAGCTCATTGCGATTTAGTTTTGGGCGTTTTACCACCGAAGACGACGTTGATACGGCGGCGCGAAGCGTGCGCCATGCCGTTGATAAGTTGCGGGAACTATCGCCACTATGGGATATGTATCAAGACGGTATTGACCTCAGTACAATTGAATGGGCAGCGCATTAATCGGCGCGTAGCGCCCCAAGGAATGAATTATGGCTTACAGCGATAAAGTAATTGATCACTACGAGAACCCCCGCAATGTCGGCAAGCTTGACGCAGACAGTGACAACGTCGGAACGGGCATGGTTGGTGCGCCAGCGTGCGGCGATGTCATGCGACTTCAGATACAGGTCAATGAGGACGGTGTCATAGAAGACGCAAAGTTTAAGACCTATGGCTGTGGTTCAGCCATTGCGTCAAGTTCACTGCTTACGGAGTGGGTAAAAGGTAAAAAGCTCGATGAGGCTGCTGCTATAAAGAATACAGAGATAGCGCAAGAACTCGCCTTGCCACCCGTGAAAATTCACTGCTCGGTACTGGCAGAGGACGCGATAAAAGCAGCGGTCAAAAATTTCCGTGAGAAGCGGGGCGACTAATGTCTATTAGCGTTACATCCGCTGCCGCCGACCACGTAAGCAAGCAGCTGCGAGCACGGGGTAGTGGCGAGGGCATCCGGATTGGTGTCAAAACGTCAGGCTGCTCCGGCTTGGCGTACGTCCTAGAGTTCGTTGATGTGAAAGACCCGGACGATACCGTGATCGAGGCTGAGGGTGTCTGTGTATTTGTCGACCCTAAGAGTCTGGTTTATTTGGATGGAACGGTTGTTGACTATACGCGCGAAGGGCTTAATGAAGGGCTGGAGTTCAAAAATCCGAACGTGGCCGGTGAGTGCGGCTGTGGTGAGAGCTTCACGGTCTGAGTCAGAGTGGCTAACTGAAGCTGGTGGGGTCGCGTGACCAATTACTTTCAAGTATTTGATTTGGCTCCGCGTGTTGCGATTGATGTGGCTGATTTGCAGGCGCGCTACGAGCAAATAATAATCCTATGTCATCCAGATAAATACGCTGGCGCTCCCGCTTTTGAACAGCGTGCCGCAGCCAAGCGAGCAGCAGACGTGAATGAAGCATATGAGGTGTTGGCTCATACTGTAGCGCGAGCTGGTCACTTATTAGCGCTTCGGGGTGTGGATATTCAGTCGCTTGAGCGACAGCCAGCGTCGCCAGATTTCTTATTTGAACAAATGACACTGCGTGAAGAAGTGCAGATGTTAAACACGCTCACCGATGCCGAGGCAGTGGCATTGAGCGAGCGTATTACGACAGCCTACGATGACGCAAAAAATAAATTTGCCTACTACTTCGACGCGGACGATCTTGCTGCTGCCTCAAGTGCATGGGTAGAACTGCACTACCAACATAAACTGACGGATGAGCTATCTAGGGCTAAGAGACAGGTGAGTTAGAACCCGTGTTACTTCAAATTTCAGAGCCTAACGGCCCCAACGAGAACTCTCGAGCGCGCAAGCTCGGGCTCGGCATCGACTTGGGTACGACTAATAGTTTAGTTGCTATAAAAATGTCCGACGTGGCTCATGTACTGACTGACAAGGAAGGACAGGCGTTACTGCCATCAGTTGTTAACTTTGGCGCTGAGGTGACTGTCGGACACGCAGCACTTGAGTTGGCGGTAGTGGATCCCGAGAACACCATCGTGTCAGCAAAGCGCCTGATGGGGCGCTCGCGCGATGACCTTAACAAAAATCAGCAACGTGGTCTTATCGACGCTGACCGACTTGCATTTGCCACCCGGCAGGGTCACAAGACTCCCGTGGAGGTATCGAGTGAGATTCTAAACGTACTTGCTGTTCGTGCGAGAACTCTGCTTGAGGCTGAAGAGGATGGCGTGGTGCTAACGGTCCCCGCCTATTTTGACGATCGTCAGCGTCAAGCAACCAGGCAGGCCGCCGAGCTTGCGGGATTGAATGTTCTTCGTCTACTCAATGAGCCAACGGCCGCAGCCGTCGCTTATGGACTTGACGAACATATCGAAGAATCTGACGTGATTGCCGTCTATGACCTGGGCGGTGGCACTTTCGACATTTCTATTTTGCGTATGGAGCGTGGGTTGCTCAGAGTTCTGGCAACGGGCGGTGATAGCGCGCTAGGTGGCGATGATTTCGATGAGATGCTGGTCGATTGGATGTGCGAACGTTGGGGGCTCAGTGTACTCACTTCGGTGCAGCGCCGCCGCCTTACATCGCTGGCCCGTAGTGTTAAAGAGCGACTGAGCGAGACTGATGGCGTTGCCATACCGGGTCCAGCTGAGCTTGTTGGTCTGCCTGACCTGTCGTTGACGCGAAAGCAGTTTCACGAAATCAGCGCTGGTCTGGTTGCGCGCACTTTAGACGCGTGTAAACGAGCGATGGAGGACGCGGGCGTATCGCAGGTAGCCCACGCGGTGTTAGTTGGGGGCTCAACTCGGATGCCGGTCATTCGTGACGCGGTGGCGGCTTATTTCGGCATAGAGCCGTTGTGCTCGATTAACCCGGACGAGGTAGTTGCATTAGGGGCGGCATTGCAAGCCGATGTATTGGTAGGCAACGGCAATGGCGAAGAAGCCTTGCTGCTAGATGTTATCCCGCTGTCGCTGGGTCTTGAGACGTATGGTGGTCTCATAGAGAAAATCATTCCGCGTAACTCGGTGCTGCCACTGGCAAAGGCGCAGGAGTTTACAACAGCCAAGGATGGCCAAACGGGGCTCGTTATTCATGTGCTACAAGGTGAGCGTGAGCGCGTTGAGGACTGCCGGTCTCTCGCACGCTTCGAGTTGACGGGTATACCCCCTATGGTCGCTGGTGCGGCTCGAATTTTGGTGACCTTTAAGGTTGATGCTGATGGGTTGCTGGAGGTCTCAGCTCGCGAGGAGACTACGGGCACTGAAGCTGTCCTAGTGGTCAAGCCCTCATTCGGGTTGAGCGATACTGAGGTGGCATCGATGTTGCGATCCAGTCAGGAAAATGCTGCCGAAGACATGCAAGCTAGACAATTGCGAGAGGCGAGGGTTGAAGCTGAGGCATTGCTTCACAGTTTGGCGGGTGCGCTCGCTGCAGATGGCGACTTGCTCGGTGTCGCTGAGCGTGGCGCGTTGGAAGATCTGGCTGCTGAGCTGCTCGCCGTATTGGACGCGGTTGATATCGAATCCATAAGATCGAAGACAGACCAACTCGGCGAGGCCTCGTTGGTCTTTGCCGAGCGCAGAATGGATCGAAGTATACAGAGTGCTTTGAGCGGCGTCGCCGTGTCTCAGCTTGAGTCATTGGAGTAGGGAATATCGCATGCCACAAATTATCGTTTTACCGCACTATGAGATCTGCCCTGATGGAGCGGTGGTAGAGGCCGACAGCGGTCAAAGTGTCTGTAACGTCTTACTTCAACATGATATCGATATCGAACATGCCTGTGAGATGTCCTGTGCCTGTACAACATGCCATGTCATCGTGCGAGAGGGATTCGAGTCTATGCCTGAGGCCGATGAGCTCGAAGAGGACTATCTCGATAAAGCCTGGGGTCTCGAGCCCGAGTCGCGTTTGTCCTGTCAGGCTATCGTGGGAGACGAACCTCTGGTGGTTGAGATACCGAAGTACACGATAAATCACGCCTCAGAGAAGCATTAAAAAAGTACACATTTGTCGTCATGACAGGCTGAGATAAAGAACTTATACTCCGCCCGCGTTGCACTGCAGCTGTGCTGAACTGCGGTGAGGTACTTTTCTTTTATCTTCAGGAGGCATTCATGCCGGTTGAACAAACCCTTTCGATTATCAAGCCCGATGCAGTTGCGAAAAATGTAACTGGGCAAATTAACACACGCTTTGAAGCGGCAGGACTGCAGATAGTTGCCCAAAAAATGATGCGTTTGTCAGACGCATTAGCCGGCGGCTTTTATGCCGAGCATAAAGAGCGTCCTTTCTACCCTGATCTGGTTAACTTTATGACCTCTGGTCCGGTTGTAGTTCAGGTATTAGAGGGCGAGGGTGCGATCTTGAAGAATCGTGAGCTGATGGGTGCGACCAACCCGGCTGAGGCTGATGCAGGCACCATCCGAGCTGATTTTGCGCAGTCAATCGATGCTAATGCGGTACACGGTTCTGACTCACCGACGTCGGCTGCACGCGAGATTGCTTATTTCTTCGCAGCCAGCGAACTCTGCAGTCGATAAGTCCCAATACGCTATGCCGGACGCGCTCATCGCCACCACAGCTCCGGCCAGCAAGGTCAATCTGCTGGGTATGACTCGCAGTCAGCTCGAGGCATTTTTTGCCGATATAGGCGAGAAAGCGTTTCGGGCGCAGCAGGTGATGAAATGGGTTCATCACCATGGTGTCCTAGATTTTCAAGAGATGACCAACCTTGGAAAGGCCCTGCGTGATCGATTGAGCGAGTTAGCTGAGGTGGTGCCACCCAGCATTGAGAGTCAACAGGACTCTGCTGACGGCACCCGCAAGTGGGCCATAACCGTGGCAGGCGGAGCACTGGTCGAGGCCGTTCTCATTCCCGAAGGCGAGCGCGCAACGCTGTGCGTGTCATCGCAAGTAGGCTGTAGCTTAGATTGCAAGTTCTGCTCAACGGGTAAGCAGGGTTTCCAAAGAGATTTGACCGCTGCCGAGATCATCGGCCAAGTTTGGCTGGCCATCGATTCGTACGATGGATGGCAATCTGGGAAGGGTCGTGTGGTCACTAATGTCGTTATGATGGGCATGGGTGAGCCCCTCTTGAATTTTGACAACGTGGTCTCCGCAATGACCCTAATGTGCGACGATCTGGCCTACGGTTTATCCAAGCGAAAAGTAACGCTATCGACATCGGGCGTCATTCCCGCACTTGATAAGCTGGCGGAATTGTCTGACGTTAGTCTTGCTATCTCTCTTCACGCGCCCAACGATGCGATTCGGGATCAAATCATTCCGATAAATAAGCGGTATCCGATTGATGTCTTGTTGGCATCCGCGCGCGCATACATAGACGCGCAGAGCGATAAAAAGAGAGTCGTGACAATCGAATACACACTGTTAGCGGGCGTTAATGACCAGGTTGAGCACGCCCATGAACTGGCGCAGTTACTAAAAAATTACCCATGCAAGATCAACCTTATACCGTTCAATGACTTCCCTAATTCGGGTTTTGAGCGACCGAGTGGCAATGCGGTATCACGTTTCTGGAAGGTATTGATGGAGGCGGGTTTCATTGTCACCGTGAGGACGACAAGAGGTGATGACATCGATGCGGCTTGTGGTCAGTTGGTGGGAGAGGTAAACGATAAAACCAAACGATCTGCTCGATATCGTGCACAATACGAAGAAGCTGACACCATAGAGGGGTAGACGTCTCGGTGAAAAAATATGGGTTACTGGCAGTTGTGATGCTACTGAGCTCCTGCGTAGTGGAAACCAGTGGGCCCAGACCTACACCTGTTGATCCTCAGCAGGCTCTTGAGCAGCGGGTTAGTCTCGCTCGCCAATACATTGGCTCGGGTGATTGGGAAAACGCGAAGCGCAATTTAGAGTTGGCGGCGGCGATCGACGGCGACAACGCCGATGTATTGGAGGCGTTTGCACTCGTATTTCAAAGCACCGGGGAGTTCGAGCGGGCGGAGGAGAGCTTTGACGCTGCGCTGGCCGCAGGCGGTGGATCTCGCGCCCGCAACAATTACGCGGCGTTTCTCTACTCACAAGGTCGTTACTCAGATGCAGCTCGGGAGTTCCGCGCAGTCACTGCTGATATGTTATACAGCGGTCGACCCAGAGCGTTTACAAACCTCGGACTTGCACTGTTGCAGATAGATCAGTCCAGTGCCGCTAAATCAGCGTTTACTCGGGCATTGATGATGGACCCGAATGACAGCACAGCACTGCTAGAGTTGACCCAGATAGCACTGACTGAGGGTGAAGTCACGGCCGCGAGTGGGTATTATAATGATTATAGAGCTGGTGTTCGCAGACAGACCGCACGCGCACTCATCTTAGGCGTAGAGATAGCTCGTCTTAATGGTGATGCGGATATGGAGGCGAGCAATATGCTAGTGCTTCGTAATTTGTATGCTGAGACGCCAATAGTCAGGGCATGGACCGCGGCTCAACGCGAGCAGCGGTAATACGATAAGAAGAAGGTAGGGGAACTCTCGATGAGCCAAGCTTCACCCATAAAGCGCCGCAAAAGCCGTCAAATTATGGTTGGTAATGTGCCTGTGGGAGGCGACGCACCGATCAGCGTGCAGAGTATGACGAACACCGAAACCTGTGATGTTCAGGCGACGCTCTCACAGATCAATGCTATCGCTGATGCGGGTGCCGATATCGTCCGCGTTTCGGTGCCGAGCATGGACGCCGCTGAAGCCTTTAAACAAATACGTCAGGCGTCACCGGTTCCCCTCGTTGCCGATATTCACTTCGACCACAAAATTGCGCTAAAGGTTGCACAGTATGGCGTAGACTGTCTGCGGATTAACCCTGGCAATATTGGCAAAGAGCAAAAGGTTCGCGAGGTTATTGCCGCCTGCAAAGACAAAGGTATCCCGATTCGTATTGGTGTAAACGCCGGCTCCCTCGGGAAAGAGTTGATGCGGAAATATCCTGAACCCACCGCGGAGGCGCTGATTGAGTCAGCGCTCAATAATGTTGATATTCTGGACCGACATAATTTTCCAGACTTCAAAGTCAGTGTAAAAGCGTCTGAGGTCTTCATGGCAGTCGCAGCATACCGAGGCTTGGCCACGCAGATTGAGCAACCTCTCCATCTGGGTATCACGGAAGCGGGCGCGCTTCGGGGCGGCACAGTCAAGTCATCTGTTGGTTTAGGTATGCTTCTCATGGAGGGTATCGGTGATACGCTGCGTGTTTCGCTCGCGGCAGATCCGGTGGAGGAAGTAAAGGTCGGCTTCGAAATCCTAAAGAGTCTCAAATTACGCACAAATGGTATTAACTTTATCGCATGTCCCAGCTGTTCCCGCCAAAACTTCGATGTAATCGGTACAATGAACGAGCTGGAGCGCCGTCTCGAAGATATCCGCACGCCGATGGATGTGGCGGTGATCGGTTGTATCGTAAACGGACCGGGCGAGGCGAAAGAAGCGGATGTTGGTTTGACGGGCGCCACACCTAATAATTTGATTTATCTCGATGGTGAGCCCGATCACAAAATCAGTAATACCGGTTTTGTCGATCATCTTGAGTCTGTCATCCGACAGCGTGCTGATCGGTTGGAAGCTCAGCGTGCTCGCGAAGAAGCTGAGATTATTTCCAGCAGCAGTCACTAGGATAGGTAATCAATGAGTCAGTACCGCGCTATTCGGGGAATGGTTGATGTTCTCCCCGGTGAGACATCTTTGTGGCAAATGTTGGAACAGACGGCACGTGATGTGCTTTTTGCACACGGCTACTCCGAGATTCGTACGCCTTTGCTCGAGAGCACTGATTTATTTGCGCGTACGATTGGTGAGGTGACAGATATCGTCGAGAAGGAGATGTACTCGTTTCCTGATCGAAATGACGATAGTTTGTCGCTCAGGCCTGAAGGCACGGCTGGGACGGTTCGCGCCGCGGTGCAGCACAACCTCATTCAATCTCCGCAGCGCGTCTGGTACATGGGACCGATGTTTCGCTATGAGCGCCCACAGAAGGGCCGACAGCGCCAGTTCCACCAACTGGGTGTAGAGGCATTTGGTATGTCGGGCGCTGACCAAGATGCAGAGCTTTTGTTGATGTGTCGACAATGGTGGAAGCGGCTCGGTATAGACGACGTGCTTACCCTGGAACTTAACACTATCGGCAACAACGAGGGTCGTGAGCGTTATAAAATCGCTTTAACGGGTTATTTGAGTGATAATTTTGATGCGCTCGACGAGGACAGTCAGCGTCGACTCGCGACAAACCCGCTGCGAATTTTGGATAGTAAGATTGCATCAACACAAGCGGTCCTGACGAGTGCACCTGAGATGGCGACTTTTCTCGACGATGATGCTCGAGCTCATCATGACCGCTTGTGTGAATTGCTTGATATCGCAGGGCTACCGTTCACATCGAATCCCCGTCTGGTCCGAGGGCTGGATTACTATAACAAAACGGTATTCGAATGGACGACGGACCGACTGGGTGCGCAAGCTACCGTGTGCGGTGGTGGTCGCTATGACGGTATGGTTGCGCAATTTGGCGGTAAATCAACGCCGGCGTCAGGCTTTGCAGCTGGACTAGAGCGTCTGGTATTACTCCTGCAGACACTCGAGATGGATGCAAATACGTCGCCTGATCTTTATATTGTCAGCGCGGATGACGATGCCTTCGCCCAAGCGCTGTGTGAGGCAGATAGAATACGCGCGGCATTTCCTGGACTGGGTGTTGTCCAGCACTTGGGCGGTGGCAGCTTTAAGAGCCAGTTCAAACGCGCCGATAAAAGTGGCGCGGCTTGGGCCATGGTATTTGCAGCGGAGGAACTGGCTGAAGGCAAAGTGACTTTAAAGCCGCTTCGATCCGATGAACAACAGATGACCCTCTCTCGAGAGGATCTGAACACTTTTTTACACCAGTTAGAAACACTGGCTTTTGAGAATTGAGGAGTAGACGGTGGCTGATCATCTTCAGGAAGAAGAGCAGTTAGAGGCAATTCAACAGTGGTGGCGAGAGAACCGTGTTTCTGTTGTTGCGGCTGTGGTATTGACCCTTGGTGGGTCATTTGGATGGTCTGAGTATCAGGATTATTCCCAAGAGCAAGCGGTCCTGGCGGCTGATACTTATGATGAGTTGCTACAGAAGAGGGAAGCGGGTGAGCCCGCAGATGAGTTGGCGCTTATTAGTGAGAGCCTTCGGGATAGTCATAGCGATAGTGTTTTCGTTGACTTTGCGTCTTTACAGGTAGCGGCTACAGCGGTGGGCAACGGAGATTTAGAGCTGGCAAAGCGTGAGCTTGAGTCGGTCGTCTCCCGTGTGGATCTTGACTCGACCCTTGGACAACTGGCGCAATTGCGTCTGGCTCGAGTCTTAGCAGCGTCGGGAGATGAGGCTAGTGCGATAGCCATTTTGGCATCAGGCAGCGATGCTTTCCCTGCAAGTTATGCGCAAGCACTCGGTGATATACATCTGGCGGCAGGGCGAGAGGCTGAGGCCTTAGAGGCCTACCAGACGGCGCAAACCGAATCTTTAGCGCTCGGTGGTCAGTTGGGTCTGATTGATCTGAAAGTCAGTGGATTATCGCTCCGAGTTAGCGACGATTCAGCAGCGGTGAGCTCGGCTGAGGAAGCGCAGTAATGAACTTACGACAACTACTGTTTATTAGCGTGTTGAGCCTGCCGATGGGCGGTTGCAGTACAGTACAGGACTGGTTTGCGTCTGATGATGAGGACCTGACAGCGCCAGTGGAGCTCGAGCGCATCGATGCCAAAGTGGCTATAAAAAAGCAGTGGTCGACGAAGATTGGCGACGGTCAGGGCGATGGCTTTTACAAGATCACACCGATCTTGGTGGACGGCATTGCCTACGTTGCCTCAAGTGATGGTGTGGTTGCGGCCGTGCGTGTCTCTGACGGTGACCGGGTGTGGTTGGTTAAGCTTGAGCGGCCATTGTCCGGCGGTGTGAGTTTTCATAACGGCAGTTTGTATGTCGGTGGCGCCGATGGATCTGTGCTAGAGCTGTCGGCGGCAGATGGTCGGATTTTGTGGCAGGCGACGGTATCGGGGGAGGTATTGGCGCCGCCTGCGGTATCTGACGATTGGGTTGTCGTACAGACCTATGATGGCAAGCTTTTGGGTTTTAAAACAGGTGCTGATAGCCCGACCTGGACGGTCACCAGCGATGTGCCTGTGCTGACTTTGCGGGGAACTTCTGTACCCCTATTGCTGGGCACCAATGCAATTGCGGCGTTTGCCGACGGCAAAGTGGTCGCGGTCGATGTCAACTCGGGGAATGTGTCGTGGGAGTCTCGGATAGGTGTTCCCCAGGGGGGCTCCGAGATCGATCGCATCGTTGATATTGACGGTACGATGACCCAACAAGGTATTGAACTATTTGTCGCCAGTTATCAGGGTCTAGTTGCGGCGATAGATACCCGCACCGGGCGAAAACTGTGGCAGCAAAATGTTTCGTCGGTAGCAGGGACTCATGTCGGTTTTGGCAATGTCTATGTTGCGGATGTCGACGGAACCCTGAGTGCCTTCCTGCGCACCGGTCAGGGTGTTCGGTGGCAGAATATTGAACTTGGCTACCGCGAGTTATCGCGACCAACGCCGATCAGTAGTTATGTAGCCACGGTGGACTTTGACGGCTACTTGCATCTTTTATCCCAGGTTGATGGACAGATTGTCGGCCGCGCCAAGGTTGCCGGTAGCGCCGCGCGTGCTGACATGATTGCCGCCAACGGTCGACTGATTATTTTCGCGGATAATGGACAACTTCTTTCTTATGAGCTAGAGGCTCTGGATTAGCCACATGCTCCCCGTTATTGCCTTGGTGGGACGCCCTAATGTAGGGAAGTCGACGCTATTTAATCAGCTCACCAAGTCGCGCGATGCGTTAGTCGCTGACTATTCAGGCCTGACACGTGATCGTAAGTATGGCGAGGGGCTCTGTGGCGAGCAGCGCTTTATGGTCATTGATACGGGCGGAATAACCGGTGAAGAGGCTGGTATTGACGCGGCAATGGCCGCGCAGTCACTTGCTGCTATTGACGAGTCTGACGTTGTTCTATTGATGGTGGATGGACGGGCCGGACTTCAAGTGGGTGATCACGCTCTGGTCCAATTGCTGCGCGCTCGAAACAAGCCCTTCGAACTGGTGATCAATAAAATTGACGGTATCGGCGAGGATGTGGCCGCCAGTGACTTTCACAGTCTAGGTGTTAGTCGGTTGCATACGATTGCTGCGACCCATAATCGGGGTATCCGCTCAATGATTTCGGAGGTAATGGAGCCCTTCGCAGGTCTGAGCGAGCAGACAGATGAGGACGCAGGTAGTGGCATACGGGTTGCCATTGTAGGTCGTCCCAATGTCGGTAAGTCGACTTTGGTTAATCGTCTGCTAGGCGAGGATCGAGTCGTGGTATTTGATGAGCCCGGCACAACGCGCGACAGCGTGTTTATAGCCTATGAGCGCCATGGACAAGCGTATACGTTAATCGATACGGCCGGCGTTAGGCGTCGAAAGAATGTAAAAGAGACGGTAGAAAAATTCTCCATCGTTAAGACACTAAAGGCGATCGATCAGGCTAACGTCGTGATTTTGCTGATGGATGCCCACGAGGGTGTTGTAGAGCAGGATCTTCACCTGCTGGGGCAATGTATAGAGGCTGGGCGGGCACTGGTCGTTGCTTTAAATAAGTGGGATGGAATGGCCGCTGACCAGCGAGAGCGGGTCAAGGTTGAGCTCGAGCGGCGACTGCTGTTCGTAGACTATGCCGATATCCACTTCATATCCGCCCTACATGGCACGGGTGTGGGCCATTTGTATGAATCAATTCACGGAGCCTATGAGTCCGCCACTCGGAAGCTTACGACACCGCGGCTAACCGCACTGCTGGAGGACATTATTTCGACGCATCCCCCTCCGATGGTAGGTGGTCGTCGCGTGAAACTTCGTTACGCCCACATGGGTGGTCACAATCCCCCGCGTATCGTGATTCACGGCAACTCTACCGACAAACTGCCCTCGAGTTATGTCCGCTATCTAGAAAATGCGTTCAGACGGGAGCTTGAACTATCGGGCACGCCGATACGTATTGAATTACGCACGGGTGACAATCCTTACGCGGGACGCCGGAATAAATTGACTGAACGACAAGTTCAGCGGCGGAGACGATTGGTATCGCACATCAAGAAGTCTGAGAAAAAACGAAAATCGAAAAAGGGGCAGTAACGCCCTCATAACCCTGCCTTCGCACATATATTCATCGCAATGATGAAGTAGATATAAGTAATTTATTTAACAAATAATAAGAGTTCCGTCATAGTCCGCGCATTCAAAAACGGTACCGCGCAGTGAGGAAGGTGTATAGATGAGCAATTACCTAGAGCAAATTGAACAGTCACGCAGCATAGAGACAGCGGCTAACGGTGTCAGCGCTGAGCATGTGGTGCGTATGCGCCTTCAGAATCAGTTTAAGACAGGTTTAGATGTTGCTCGTTACACCGCGGACATCATGCGCCGCGATATTGACAATTACGAGGCTGATTCGTCGCAGTACACGCAGTCATTGGGGTGCTGGCACGGTTTCATTGGTCAGCAGAAAATGATTGCCATCAAAAAGCATTTCGGAGACACAAACCGACGCTACTTGTATCTCTCTGGGTGGATGATTGCGGCGCTGCGTTCTGAGTTCGGTCCATTACCGGATCAATCGATGCATGAGAAGACATCGGTGCCGGCTCTTATCGAGGAGCTATACACCTTTTTACGACAGGCTGATGCACGCGAATTAGGTGGGCTTTTCCGTCAACTCGATATCGCACGTGACGAAAAAAATGAGGTGCTCGAGCGCTCTATCTTGAGTCAGATCGATAATTTCCAGACCCATGTTGTCCCCATCATTGCGGACATTGATGCCGGCTTTGGCAATGAGGAAGCAACGTACTTATTGGCCAAGAAGATGATTGAGGCGGGCGCGTGTGCGATCCAGATCGAAAATCAAGTATCAGATGAAAAGCAGTGTGGACACCAAGACGGGAAAGTGACGGTTCCGCACGCCGATTTCTTAGCTAAAATTAGAGCGGTTAGGTATGCCTTCATCGAGTTGGGTGTTGATAACGGCATTATTGTCGCGCGAAGTGACTCTCTTGGCGCCGGCCTTACGAAGCAGATTGCTGTGACTAATGAGCCAGGCGATCTTGGCGATCAGTACAATAGCTTTCTCGATGGCGACGTTATTCAAACCGCAGAGGACCTCGAGAATGGTGATGTTGTGGTCAAGGCTAATGGACAGTTGTTGCGTCCTAAGCGATTGGCATCAGGTTTGTTCCGTTTTAAACCAAATACGGGCGAGGATCGTGTGGTTTTAGACTGCGTTACATCACTTCAAAATGGTGCTGATTTGCTGTGGATTGAGACCGAGAAGCCGCATGTGGGTCAAATTGCCAGCATGGTAAACCGAATTCGAGAGGCGGTTCCAAATGCGAAACTGGTGTACAACAATAGCCCGTCGTTTAACTGGACGTTGAGCTTCAGACAGCAGGTATTTGACGCTTGGGCCGAAACAGGTGTTGATGTGAGTCATTACGCGCGAGATGAGCTGATGTCCGCGAGCTATGACGAAACAGAACTCGCAGTTGAGGCAGATCGTCGTATTCAGTCATTTCAGGCTGATGCCGCTCGTGAAGCTGGTATCTTCCATCACCTTATTACACTCCCAACTTACCATACGGCCGCATTGTCTACGGATAATCTCGCTAAAGAATACTTTGGTGAGGCCGGTATGTTGGGTTACGTCGCCGGCGTACAACGCAAGGAAATACGTCAAGGTATTGCCTGTGTAAGGCACCAAAATATGGCGGGCTCGGACATGGGTGACGATCACAAAGAGTACTTCTCGGGTGAGGCGGCACTAAAAGCGGGCGGTGCCGACAACACCATGAACCAGTTTGGTTGATTGCGTCCGTAAAGATGTCGAACCCAGTCCTCGTGACTGGGTTTTTTTTGCTTGTAAGTTGCCTAGATCTTGCTAATGCGTGGTTACCAGAGCAAAGTTCCACTATGAAATGGGACAATATAGATGAGCAGGTTTGCTCCGTCGCACGAGCCTTGTCGATAGTGGGTGAGCGGTGGACGCTGCTGATCATTCGAGATGCGCTAAAGGGAACCCGACGTTTTGAGGGCTTTCATAAGAGTTTAGGTGTAACACGCCATCGACTCACCGAAAGACTCAATGCTTTGGTTGAATCAGGTGTCATGACCAAGGTGCCTTACAGCCGAAGCCCCGAGCGGTTTGAATATAGGCTGACTCGAATGGGACTGGGACTGTATCCGGTACTGATGAGCCTGAGTCGATGGGGAGATCAATGGCTCACCGATGAGTTGGGACCGCCGTTGACATATTGGCACAGTCGATGTGCTTCTGCCTGTGAGCCAGAGCTGGCTTGCAGTGGCTGTGGCGAGCCTCTGAAGCCCGAGGAAGTGTCAGCAAAGCTGGGCCGAGAGCTTGGTGAATATGTGGCACACTTAGAGGCGCACGGGTTACCGGTTCCCGGCAATGCCGAGCTACCAAGACTCGCAGGTGAATACCGACAAAAACGTGATAGGAGCGCTAGACATGAACCAGCAAGTTAACAATCTGATTATGAATGCTGATGAGAACATGGGCACCGTTGAGCGCACGCCGCAGGATGAGCAGCTGTTCCGCAAGCAGCGGCTGGCGGCAGCACTGCGTATTTTTGGGCGATTTGGTTTCGATGAGGGTGTTGCTGGACACATCACCGTTCGTGATCCGCTCGACCCAGAAACGTTTTGGGTCAACCCGATGGGTCGCTCCTTTAAAATGATGTGCGTCTCTGATTTGATTCGGGTGGATCATGGTGGTCAGATCGTTGAGGGCTCTGGCATCCTTAACGGTGCCGCCTTTACGATACATAGTCAGATACACGCAGCGCGTCCCGATGTTACAGCAGCAGCGCATGCGCATTCAATTTACGGAAAGACGTGGTCGTCACTCGGACGTTTATTGGATCCCTTGACCCAAGATGCCTGTGCCTTTTACGGAGATCATGCGCTGCTTGATGATTACACAGGTGTTGTCGTTGATATGGATGAGGGCGAGCGACTAGCTGAAACCTTAGGCGATAAGAAGGCAATCATTCTCAAGAATCATGGACATCTCACGGTCGGGCAGTCGATTGAGGAAGCAACCTGGTGGTATGTCACTATGGAGCGATCTTGCCAGGCGCAGTTAATGGCTGAAGCGGTGGGAGAAACCAAACCTATCCCTCATGACATGGCGGGCCACACGCAGAAACAAGTAGGCAGTACTTTAGCGGGTTGGTTTAGTGGCCAGCCTCTATTCGATGTCATTATGAGCGAGCAACCAGAGCTACTCGACTGACAGCCGCGAGAGCGGCTTGTTAGAGTGGCTCGTCGAATCTTCGCCGATCGAAAGACACAAGCAATAACCACAGTGTGGTTAGCTGTACCAGCAGTAAGGGGTAGTGTATGAGTTGGATCAAGGCGAGTGAATCGTCGGTCTCTAGCCAGGTGCGACCCCATTGATAGAATCCAGCGGCGGACGCCAAGCCTAAGAGGGCGCCAATGGATTTGCCCAGGTCTACAGGTTTGAACTTATCCGTTGCTATGACTAGGGTCTCAAGTCTGACGAGGTAGTTACCGAAAATGAGCGCGAGCTGGAAGCCCAGGTACACCCCTGCGGCCATGGTGAAGCCCATGGGGTAAAGCAATATCGCAATCACGCTCAATAGCGCAATCACCTCAACCCCCACGGATATTCGAAAGAACCAAAATAGATTAAAGAGCTTTGAGTAGGCGAGTGCGACTAGCGAGGTACCTAAGCTAAAGCCGATGCCACCCGCTGAAAAGACCTCCGGTGGTAAAGGCGCCATTAGTCCAACGTAGGCAGTCCCCCAAACGCCTTGAAAAAATGCGTTGACCGACTTGTAGGCGATAAAAGGTTTTAGACGGAGTGCCGGATGGGAGTGTTGGCGCATCTAATAGTCAACACCTCTGCGTGCTTTGACTCCTGCTCGGAAGGCATGCTTGATCTCTTTTACTTCAGACACTGTGTCGGCGAGATCCTGAAGGCCTGTGCCACCGCCACGCCCGGTGATAACGACGCTTTGGTGATCAGGACGGCATTTGACCGCCTCTAACACCGCTGCCTCGTCAAGATACCCAAAGGACAGCATGTAGGTTAGCTCGTCGAGAATGACGAGTTCGTAGATGGGATCACTCAGCATACGGCTAGCTTCATGCCATGTTCGTTCGGCAGCTTTGATATCTGCCTGCCGATCTTGGGTGTCCCAAGTAAAGCCGGTACCCATTTGATAAAAATCGCCCTGTGGCAGCGCAGATCGACAGAATAGCTCTTCACCCGACAATTGCTGGCCTTTGATGAATTGGACGATACCGACACGCTGTTCGTAGCCCATGGCCCGCATCACCATCCCAAAGGCTGAACTGGTCTTGCCCTTACCGTTTCCCGTGAGTAACAACACGACACTCTTCTCTGTATCCGCTGCTGCAATTGATGCATCGACGCTTGTCTTTTGCTTTTCCATTGAGGTTTTGTGCTTTTCATCTTTACGCATAAGGATTCTTCTATAGTGAGAGGCTGATGCCGGCGTACAGCGTACGCCCCGGACTCCGGTATCCGACGATGTCGGTGTAGCCCTTGTCCATCAGATTTTCAGCTCGCAGCGAGACCGAAACGCTCTTGCCGATATCGCGCGTATACGATGCGTCCATCACGCTGTAAGACGCGAGTTGAGTACCAAAGCCATCACTTCGATCGCCTGTATGGCGTGCCAGGACTAACCATCTAGATTGAGTGCCCGTGTAGCTCGCAGATAGTTGTGCTGTCAGGTCTGGTCGGTAGGGCAGGTCAATACCTGTCGTATCCTCCGCTGAGAGCTGAGAGATAAAGGCGTCTAATTTGATCTGTGGGCTAACCTGCCAATCCGCAGTGGCCTCAATCCCATTGAATTTACTGGTTCCCTCGACTTGCAGATAGCCGCCGGCAAACAGCGAGGGAACGTAGGAGTATACAATCGCATCGCTTACCCTTTGCTGGAAGTAAGTCAGATCCCAGCGAACTGCATTCTGTGTGCCCCGTACGCCCACTTCCCAGCCCGCACTCTGTTCCTCTGTGAGCGATGTCTCCTGCGCCTCAGCGAGGGCGAAAGGCGACAGATTGGAGCCCACCTCATAGGGTGAGGGAGCTCGGAAGCCTGTGCCATAGGCTGCCTTCAGGGTAATACCATCGAATCTTGTTTCGCGCAGTGCAGTGAGGCGCCATGATGTATGGCGGCCAAAGTCGTCGTTATCGTCGGCGCGCACCGCGAGTGATACTGTTCCGCGTTCCAATGACTGTTGCAGGTTGATAAAGGCCGCATCGTTACCACGGCTTCGGGCTGTGCCAAAGCCATCGTCATAGCTTTGCTCATCGCTATCGATGCCCAGAGTGAGTCTCATGCTCTCTCTTACCGTACGGTTGTGCAAAACCGACATCTGCTTGTTGACGCCTGTTAATTCGAACTGGAACAGATCGTCGGTGTAGTACGATCGGTAACTGTCACTCTCACTCCACCTGATCTGTGTCTGGTGCTCAGTGCCGCTATGAGCGACGACAACGCCCTGGTTTTCATTCTCATAGCCATCCGAGCAGTCGTCGCTGGATACAAAATTAAAGCTGTCATCAAATCGACCGCAGCCATCATAATCACTGCTAGCATCAACGTCCCGCTTGGTCACCGTCGCCGACCAACCCCGCCACTCTGGCGTCATATAGGTTACGTGAACACTGTCGTTGGTATAGCCGTCTCTATCCAGTAACTCAGTATCACTCAATTGCGAATTCAATCCGTCGGTTTTAGCCTGATTTAACACTGCGGTTATCGCGCCCATTGATGTGGCGCCTGTACTGACTGCAAGAGACTCGGTTTCAAATCCGTAGCCACCACGTTCACTACGAACGTTAAGACTGGGCTTATCGGTACCGCGACGACTGGTTAATGCAATGACGCCCCCAGCGTCGGCGCCCCATAACAGTCCTTGTGTGCCACGAAGGACTTCAATGCGCTCTAGGGAATCCGAAAGAATGTGTTCTATCCGAGGTGAAATTTGAGGCGATGAAGGATCGCTGACGTCAATGCCATCGACGAGAAGCCGTGTTCTAAACGCGTCTTGGCCTCGTATTCGAATGCCAGTGACGGCGCCAATGCCACCGTTTTGCGTCGTTGAGATTCCAACCTGTGTTTTTAACAGCTGTGGCAGGGTAGCTGAGCCAAGTATGTTTATCTGCTCTCGGTCAATCACATTAACGGACACAGCTAGCGAATCGGCGCTAGTGTCGACTCGATCTGCAACCACCACGGTCTCCTCCATGGTGCTGGCCATCGTGATGTTGGAGACGACCGCGATGAGCATCACGATCAGAAAACGGAATGTATCTTGTGCCATAACAGCTCCTAATTCTAATGAGAGCTGCGGACAAGCAAAGAGAGCAACCACGCCAAAAGCACGAGGCGACGACTCCCTGCTGGTGCCCACCGCGCCGTCGGGTTAAACATCGTTAGGCAGGTATCGGGCTAAAACAACCTTATAAGGTTGTTCACACCGTTGCGGGGGCAGCGCTGGCTCTTCCAGTCTTCCCTTTTAACCTACCCGGACGTAACGCCTGTAGGCACCTAAGTTGGACGGACGTTACGCGCTTGCACGAAGCGAGTCAATGCACAACTTGTGGTACGGTGCGCGCATGAATGATGACAACAATCGACGCGAGTCATTTGATAACGAGTGCCACGATAACAGGCGCGAACGAGTCACTCGTTGGCATAGCTTCGTTTCGGACTGCCTAGGGCGGGACCCGCGGGGATTGCGCGACGTGGTTGCGTTTAACAGCGAAGGCAACCCTACCGTTATTCAAGTGAGCTCGGTTGTGGGCGATAAGCCCTTCCCAACGCTGTACTGGCTGATAGACGCCGCTTTGTCGTTGCGGATTGACCGGTTGGAGGCAGCGGGTTGGATTGCTCGACTTCAGGCAGAGATCAATCACTCCGAGTGCTTTCGGCGGCGTATGCAGAGCGACCATACAGCGCATATAGCCCTACGAGACAGTTTTATCACCGCTGAGGAGCGAGCGTTATTGGGAGACAGAGGAATGCTGTCAGCCTTGTCTCAACGCGGCATCGGAGGTATCAGTGAACCTGACCGCGTCCGCTGCTTACACACATGGTATGCAGCGCATTTAGTGGTCCCCAACGGTATCGGCGATATTGTCGACAGTCTTTTTATCGACGCGTCACCAAGACCCATGATCGCTGCCCTTAGGTTATAGCCGTTCTCGAATACGGCAGCTTTTTCTGGCAACAGAACCTGCCAGACCACAGGTAACTACCTACCAGCTCGGCCTGGAGACTTGATTGCGGTGCTGGCTTAGCCAAAATGGCAGAAGCAAAGCTTATTGCCGTCAGCATCGCGTGCATATGCACCGTAAAACACATCGGGTATTCGCTGTCCGGGTTCGCCATCGCAGGTTGCGCCGAGGGATAGTGCTCGGGCGTATAGTGCATCAACTCCTTCTTTGCTGCCGCCATGAAACGCCACCATCACACCATTACCTGACGTTGGCGCCTCTCCATCGTAGGGCGCGCACACGGCGAGACAGGTCTCTTTCATGGACGAACCAAAAAAGGCAATTCGATCGGTAGCCATGACTTTTCTCCATCCCAAGGCCTCGGTAAGGGCACCATAAAACGCGATTGATGCAGTGAGATCGGAGGCACCAATAGTGGTGTATGCAAGCATGTCGTATGTCCTTGAGCCGTGGATAAAAGGGGTGCAATCATAGCCCTATCATCAGGCTGATGCGAATTTTCAGGAGAGATTGTTCACGTAGAAAAAATAAGGCTATCCTCGTCATGCGGTCCGGGAGATGTAATGGAAGAAGTGACGATCGGTGGCATTGTTAGCTTATTGCTAATAGGGCTCATTTTTACGCGCACAAGTGCCTCTATCTTGTTTTTGACGGCTGCGCTGGCATGCTTGTTTACCGGGCTTGTGGACATGGCATCCTTTTGGGAAAAAGCGACGAATGAAGGCGTGGTCACGCTAATATTACTCATGCTCTGTGCTGTCGCTCTGGAGCGATTACCATGGCTGGGCCTGCTCTCTCGCGGCTTAGACTCGCCGAATCTGCATGTAGCTACCTCTCGATTGGCCATAGTGGCGGCGTCGCTATCTGCGGTGATGAACAATACCGCAATTGTCGCAGCACTCGCTCATCTGCTTCGACGAAGCAGCTATCACTTACCTTCTCAGTTGCTACTGCCGCTCTCTTATGCGGCCATTTTAGGCGGAACACTCACGTTGATTGGCACCTCGACGAATCTCATTGTCAGCAGTTTTTTGGCTGATCGACGAGGTCATGGTTTCGCCTTTGACGATTTTTTCTGGGTCTCAGCCCCTGTGGTGCTTGCGGCCATCGTCGTGTTAACAGGCTTGTCTTATCGATTGCCAAAACGGCAGGTGACAGAAGAAGCACGTAATGAGTATGCCCTGGAGGCGGTAGTTGAGCCCTCGGGTGATCTTGTCGGCATGTCTGTGAGAGAGGCGGGTTTACGTGACTTAGAAACGCTTTACTTGGGCGAGATCGAGCGTGCTGGTCGTATCATTCAGCCTGTCTCGCCAGGCGAGATTTTACAGGGCGATGATCGTCTGATTTTTGTAGGTGACATCACTGATGTTGCGCGGTTAGCACGTATTGGGGGGTTGACAACCTTTGCCGAGGAGCAGGGCCTAATGCGCTCGTCCTTAACCGAGGTGGTCGTTGCGCCGGGGTCAATCATAGACGGTCGAACGCCACGTGATGTCGGATTCAGAGCGCGTTTTGACGCGGCGATCGTGGGATTGAAGCGAGATGGAGAAACCGTAAGTGGAAAGTTGGGGAGAACAACCTTGCGCGCCGGTGATTTATTAGCCCTTGCAACAGGGGACGATTTTACGCAACGTAAAAATCTTGGGCGCAATTTCTTTCTGTTGTCCACTGATCTAGACGTACGATTGATGACCACATGGCAAGGTATGGTCGTGACCGCAGTACTGCTGCTGGTAATAGGCCTAGCCGCGGTTGGAGTCTTAAATCTATCTCTGGGGCTTATGGCCATGTTGACCACACTGTGGGGGGCAAACATCGTCAGTTCCGATGACTTGCGACGTCGTTTTCCGTTTGATGTTTGGATTCTCGTTACATCTGCGCTGGTAGTTGCGCAAGCCCTGATCGATACGCAGCTTCTGTCACTTGGGCTTTCTTACCTGATGCCTCTGCTAACGGAGCAGTCCCCGGTTCTCGGCCTCATCATTATATTTCTGACGACATTGCTACTGACCGAGTTAATGACTAACAACGCAGCGGCCGCATTGATGTTCCCTTTCGGTTATGCCACTGCTCAGGCCTTCGGCGTTGATGTCATGCCCTTTGCCCTGAGTGTTGCCTTTGCCGCAAGCGGGTCTTTTTTAACTCCTTACGGATATGCGACTAATCTCATCGTCCAAAATCTGGGGGGTTATACGCGAGGCGATTACCTGCGATTTGGCTTCCCGATCTCGCTGCTATATTCGATCGGAATTCTATCCATGTTGGTAGCCACTTACTTCCCGTAGCCTAACATCGTCTAAAACCGATTAGGGCGGATGAACACGTGAGGATGGTCAGGCAGTCAGCAATTTTCTGACTTTTTCCTGCAGCTTGTGAGCACGCAATCGTTGTTGAAGTCGAAGTTCAGACATTCGTTCCGTTATGTTCAAATCGTCCTCAATTTCCGGCGTTAACTCCAGTATGTCGAGTATTTTTAGGGTGGTGGCGATTCGTCGCCAAGACCTGATATGGCACTCTATGTCACTAAAACCGACAATATCGGCTCCGCCATTTTCGGTATTTGGGGTGCGCAACACGAGGCAGGTGCGTAGCTCGCCAGCAGCACTTTCAAGTTTTAGCCAATCTTGGAATCTGTCGTGCTTAAGCACACGGATTTTCAACTTACTGAAACGATGAAATGCTTTTTCGGCGCGTTCAATGCCAATCGCATCGATGGGATCACGGTCGGGTAATGCGTCGAGGTATCCATACCACCAGCGCCGGATTCGCGTCCATTCGGACTTCGATAGTATTTTCTGACACTGCTCGAGAGGTTTTTTCGACAGGCGCTGGACGGCACCCGCCAGCTTCGCGTGGTCAGACTCTGGCAATGACTGACGTAATACATCGACCGTGTTGAGCCAATGTGTCCCCATTTCGAGCTTGAGTTGTAGCTTGATCCAACGTTTGCCCAGCTTGGCGGCCTGGACATCGTCCAGCGTGTGGATCAGGTAGATCGTGTCGTTGACTACCCGATCAAACTGCCAAAGTGCCGTAGCCTCATGCGGTTTCTTAAGCCATTCTTTGCGCAATTGTTCTAAGTCACCGCTCGCATCGCGTAGCGCTGCTATCTGAGACTTGGGTTGGCTGTTGACCTGAGACATCAGTTCAATAATTCTGTGAGTAAGTCATAACTACGACGGACAATGTTATCATCTAACGACAAAATATTCAGTCCGAGCTAGGGGATTAAATGAAGGTCAACGAGCTGCTTTCATTGCAAGAGCGTGAGATGTTACTGAGACGCAGCGACACCAAGGCGTGGTTGATGGTTACCCGAACCTGGCTCCTCACCTTGGCTATACTATGGTTGGTTGACTATCAGACGACTTTTCTTACACTTTTTGGGGCCTGGATACTCCTGCCGGGCCGTCAATTGAGCCTCGCTGTTCTGATGCACGAAGCGGGGCATGGCAGTCTGTTTAAGACACGACCGTTCAATCAGTGGGTGGGCCAATGGTTATGTGCCTTGCCTACGCTCGGTGACCTTCACTCTTACGCACGCGGGCATCAGGCGCATCATCGTCTGGCGGGCACCTCGGATGACCCAGATCTTGACAATTATCGGGCTTACCCGATCTCCCGGGACAGCTTGCAGCGAAAATGGCAAAGAGACCTGTTGGGAAAGACGGGTCTGAAACTAGTGCGAGCCTTAGCCAGTGGCTCCGCTAGTCAAATGAGTCGCGAGACCCATGGCTCTAAACACCTGATTTTGAAGCAAATAGCGGTGCATCTGGTGTTCATCGCCGTCTTGTCACTCTTGGGTATCGGATGGACCTGGTTTGTGTGGATGTTCACGTTTCTGACGTCGTATATGTGGGTGGTCCGGTTGCGACAGGTGGGTGAGCACGCGGTTGTTCCGGACCTTTACGATCCGGACGTTAGAATGAATACGCGAACGGTCGATGCACCTTTCTGGCAGCGATTTCTCGTTGCACCGAATAACGTGAACTACCACATGGAACATCACTTCATGGCGGGGGTGCCCTGCTACAATCTGCCTCAGCTGAGGCGCTTACTGCGACAAAAAGGCTTCCTTGATGACGTCCCAGAGGTACAGGGTTACGGCCAAGTCCTTAAGATGGCGGTACAGCCATAGACAAAAGCGCGGTAGTGGGTTCCTTAAACGCGGATTCTGATCGTTCCTGCGCACTCAAGATGTTCATCTTCCGAGCTTGTTCTGAGAGGCTGGCACTATCCCACTGACAGGGATTTTCAACCAGACCAAGGAGGGTCTTTTATGCGTCGTTACACGACATCATGTTTACTCACTTTCTCACTGTGCCTCACATTACCCGTGGCAGCCATGCCCCCAGACGCGCTCATCAATAATACGCTATCGGTACCCGGTGAAATCAATAAAGCGGTCATCGTGGATAGCGAACTTGCAGAGGTGAGAGGTCAGGTGTGGCCGCTCATTTTGGGCGTTGTCGCCGTCGATTTGGCGCTGCAAGCCTATTTTTACGGGGTCTATCTTCCGAACACCCGAGGCGGTGGTTAGTATTATCTCCCGATTAGCATTTTTATAATCTTGACTGCCGCCCTCGGGCGGCGCTATCAGGTGATTGGCATATGATGAGTCCCAAGCGGCAATTGGATGAAAAGTTGAGGGTGTTTGAGTCTGGACGTCGCAAAAATAAGATGTTCCTGCGCGCACTGATCCCGACCATCATTACTTGGAGTGCACTAGGGCTGACCTATGCTGTGCTGCGGCCATCGACTGCAGATGACTTAGTCTGGGTAAGCGGCATGCTTGCACTCTTTGCATTGCAGATAATGGCAGCGTGGATTCAATCCGAGGATTAGTTTCGATAAATGCGGCAGCTATTCGCATCGGTGTGCGAGGAAGCCTTGATTACTGAGGGAGTGATTTGCTCGCCAAAACAGCCATTGTTACTCCGGCTGAGAACAGGCCTAGCCGCGTTGTTCTTGGTAGCCCTACTCAGTCATCAGCTGGAGGTGCGCGCTGCCAATGTGTCTCCTGTTGTTAGTCAAACGTCAGATACAGACTGCGGACTCGCTGCATTAACCATGCTGCTGCGGCGTGAAGCGTCGGTATTTACCTCCATCGCGGCGCTGGATATGTTAGCCGCCGTATTAATTGATCCAACGTCCAAGCGACATCGGTCCGAGGGGTATTCCGTTCGCGAGCTGCAAACACTGGCGAGAGCCTTTGGTTATCGTCTGGTCGCCATGAGAATGACACTGGATTCCTTCTATGCGGGATCGTTTCCGATCATGGCATGGATCGACGTTGGTGACGGGGGTCACTTTACCCTCGTAGAGCGCGTTGATAAGGGAGCCGTCGTTTTGGCCGATCCGACCCGAGGCCGAGTCTCGCTTAATCAGAATGCATGGCGCGAGGTATGGCTAAAGGATCTCAGTGGGATCATTTTGCGGTTGACCGCTCTTTAAACGATGTCGCGGTAAGTCCACCCGAGTTCAGTCAATGGTTTACTCACTGCGGTTTTGGCATCGGTAAGAATCACCGAGCAGCTCGCTTTACCGCTGAGATAGGTTTCTGTAACACGTTTTAAATCGTCTACGGTCGTAGAGATGATTGACTCTCTGAGCTCCCGATTGTGCTCCAATGTTCGCCCGTACAACCCATCGTAAAACGCTTTTTTAACCTCTCCTGCTGGCGATGCCGGCTTGTCCACACTGGAAATTACACTCAGGATGGCCTCTTCAAGCGCAGATGCATCATGCTCGGAGGTGAGGATCCAGTCGAGAGATGCGTCAAAATCATTCAGTGTCTCGAGATTCCTAGGATCTCGGTACGAAAAAAATCGAAAAGCGCCAATGTTCCCATCGTGACTTGCGCCACCGCCATAGGCACCACCTTGCTCTCTAATACAGCGGTGTAAGTACCCGTTGCGTAAATAGGCCGCGAGTACGGATAGAGCTGGCGCGTCGGGATGCCCACTTGGGACCGTGGGATAAGCCTTTGCACAAAAATTGACCTGGGTGTTGACTGCCCATATTTGATTTTCGAGACTGCTTTTTTCAGTAATTGACCAACTACCGACTGAGCTATCAGCAGCTGCACCTGAAAAGGTGTTTCTGAGTGTCTGGCTCGCGTTTTCGAGATTATTTGAGTCAGCCACGGTTAGCAAATTAATACGCGATGTGGACAGCATGCGATCTCGCAGCAGTGTGAGCCTCTCAGCGAGTGAATCAATATCATTTGGGACTCTCAGCTGGTCGTCAATAGCTCTTAATTGTGCAATGCCTTCGAGACCACTTTGACTATGATATAGCCCTGCAAGCGGACTCATGCTGGCGCAGGCGGCAGTCATTGCTAGGCTATGTCCTGCACCACTAATACTTTGATCACGCCGCGCCCGCATTTGGCTGATCAGCTCTTTAATTCGATCACCCTCTGTAAATGATGCGGAGGTTAGCGTGTCTAACATGAGTGAACTTTGGGCGGTAATGCGATTAGCGAGTGCCTTGGAAGATACGATTAAAAATCCTGAAGCATCATCCACGTTATCCCGCGAGGCACGAGTCGAGACACTCATACTCAGACTGCCAACGCTCGCTGACTGTCTGTCTTGAATGTCGAGGTACGATGCCTCGCCGATACCCACTTCTGAAGCGACAGCGCACATGAGTGGTAAAAGGGTTTGCTGCTCCGGCACTAAAGCCGGTAACGCTAAGGCAACCTGTTGATATACCAAGCCGTTTGTCCCTGCCTTACCCATGTAATGATAGGTGCCTGGGGCGACTACTGTGGCTTCGAGTGCGGCTTGGGCAAGGTCCTTGGGAATGTCGTCAATGTCTACTTTGGGCAGAATGCTAGCGTCATCAATCTGCGCTTGGCGAGTCTCGAGGTCCTGTGCAAGCTTGCGTACATTGGCGAGTGCTGTTTCATCTAACGTATCGCGTATAGCCGAGAGGCGTTTGGCCTCCCGCGCCTTGCGCACCTCATCAAGGCCCGGGTCCGGTGCGACCACAAGCGTGACACGATGTGGATTATCAATAACCAGTGCACGAAGGCGCTTTTGGATATAGTTGGGATCGCTGAGTCGACTCCGCAAGCGTTCGACCGCCGGACCAAGATCTAGCGCTGCCACGGCATCGCCATTGTGAGTAGCAGCCCCAAGTGCTCGAAGCATAAGGTTGAGCCCGTAGGGCATTCCGTCACCGGTTACCTCACGTTGATGAAGCTCAATTTGGTGCAAAATAGCGTCGAGTCGAGTTGTCGGAACGCCTTCCTCCGCAGTCCGACTAATGACCTCAATGACGCTCGCTTCAAACGCGTCAACATCGTGTTCATTACTACCCTCTATTCCGCAACACAGAACCATTTCGCGCATAGAGTCTTCAAGACCGCAAAGCGGAGAGGGCGCGGAGCCTAAGTCATTTGTCTCTAACCACTGCATGAGCGGCGAGGCGCTATTTTCCATCAGTACCGATGACAGCAGCTGTGCTTCCAACATCGCATCAAGGTCGGCGCTTTCACCTAATTTCCAGCCCATAATGAGGTGCGTTTTGTTGTGGGTATCAGCGTCTTCTATCGCGTAATGATGGTGCGCGCGTTTTGGTGAGTCGAATGGCGTTTCAGGTACTACTTCAATTTGCTCTGGGGAGCGCTCAAAGCGACTGAGAGCCTCGCGCTCGAACACGTCGTGGTGCTGTGACACGGGAAGATTACCAAATGTGAGTAAAATGGCGTTACTCGGATGATAGTGTCCCCGGTAAAAAGACAGTAGCTGCTCATAACTCAGGTCGGGGATGGCTTCTGGGTCACCCCCACTATTGTGGTGATAGGTATTCGTTGGGAATAGCTCAAAACAGAGTCGATCCCACAGTACGGATGAGATGGATGACATTGCGCCTTTCATCTCATTGAATACAACACCCTTGTAGACGAGGGGGGCGTCGGCTTCATCAGACGCGAGCTCTATTCGATGTCCCTCTTGCGCAAAATCGAGTGGGTCCAAACGGGAGAAGAACACTGCGTCCAAATAAACAGACAACAAGTTATCAAAGTCTTTTGGGTTCTGTGTTGCAAAGGGATAGGCCGTCCAATCTGAACTCGTGAAGGCATTCATAAATGTGTTCAACGAGCGGCGTAACATCATGAAAAACGGATCTCGGACGGGATATTTCTCGCTGCCACACAGCACGGTGTGTTCTAAAATATGAGCAACCCCCGTCGAGTCCTCTGGGACCGTTTTCAGAGCTACCATGAAGACGTTTTCATCCGAACTTGTCGACATGTGTAGGTGTCGAGCGCCGGTTTTTTTATGCACATACTCTTGAATATCAAGACCGAGTGAATCGATGGGTACTTGTCGAACAAGTTCGAAGGCCGGGTGCGTAGAAGGTGTTACGACTGCATTCATGATTTTTCCTGAGTTTACTGTGGTTGTCGCTCGATGAGTTCGATGCGATATAGGTAAGGCCAGCGTTTGCCGCTCACCCAGACTGACCCATCACTGGGATCACTCGCTATACCGTTTAGAACGTCCGTATCCTGCCGTCGCTCTGTTCGAGGCAACAGTCCTGTCAAATCAATGATACCGATGATAGTGCCGGAAGCGGGGTCAATTCGAACAATCTGATCCGTAAGCCATACATTAGCCCAGATCTCGCCATTGATCCATTCCAGTTCATTTAGTCTGGTAACGTTTTTCCCATTAAGCGTGACATTGATCAAGCGCAGAAGCTGCTTATCCTTCCATACAGATAAGCGATGTGTGCCATCTGAAATCCAAAGATGATCCCCATCACTGGTGATGCCCCAGCCCTCGCCACGAATTGGCCATGTGTCAATAATATCAAGGGTGGTTGGCTCGACCGTCAGTAGCTGTTCTGACCGCCAGGTCAACATATAGAGTAGGCCATCTAGTTCCGTCAGACCCTCGGCAAACCAGCGGTCTGGGAGCTCTGCTCGATGTTCCATAGTGACTGACGGCCAATCGTATCGAGCGATAAATGACTGTCCGTAGAGGCCCGAACTTACCCAGAGCGCATGGTCCCAGATCAGTAAGCCCTGTGTGAAATTAGTGCGATCAATGGCGCGCTGCTCGACGACATTGACGTCGTACATGGGGATCGATTTAGCGGATGCGCTGGGACATAGCATGAGCCAGGGCAATGCGGCCAAGGCGCAGATAGTCAATCTGAAAAAGACCGCTGACGTCACGTTAGCCCTTTTACTAGTTTGCGCCTGAGAAAGCGCGCTGGAGATACCGCTTTGGATAAGTACCGCGGTAGGGGGGGAGGCGTATTCATCATTTGAGAGACCAATAACTCGGCCAGTAAGGGCGCCGATGTCAGTCCTCTGGATCCAAGTCCCGTCAGTACGAACAGGCCCGCTACGCTGGGCTGTTTAGCATCGATAATACGTTTTCGATCATGCCGTAGGCCGTCATAGGTCGCTAGGAAAACCGTCTCATTGGGGACAGGTCCAGCTACGGGGAGATAGTCGGCAGTGGCACAGCGTATCGACGCCTGTCCTTTTGGACCCTGCGGAGACAGGAGTACTGGCAGTGAGGGTAAATTTGCGCGAAGTTGGTTTAGGTTGGTTTCATGGTCCTCAGGACGCTCGTCCGTGGTCGTATCGTTGAGCCCATACGTCGCACCAACACAGTGCTGTCCCATCTTTGCCGTCGGCGTATATCCCTCATGGCAGACGGTGCACTTCATCGCCACTAACGGGCCATGCGAATCAATGTGTGACGTCTGACCTCGAATGGGTTGCACCGGAAGCCAGCTCAGTCTCGTGTCGTTCACGGCTTGCCAGGCGGTCGTGATTACTGCGGCATCGGCTATGGCTACGATGTCATTATCGATATTTCTGGCCGACCACGTAGTTGTGCCATGGGATTCCAGTGTGATTGCACCCAGGCCCTCGATAACGCTGATTTTTGGGTGTTTAAGCAACATGGCACAAATGCCCTGCGGATGCAGCCAACCCGAGTCCGGGAAGTACTGCGCTGGTTTTTCGAGGTCAATGCCCGCTATTTCTGATGCCTCTTCTCTTGACACAATTTTAAGCGGGCTCTCCTCATCATCAAACGCGTCTTTTAAGCGCGTCAATGTGGACTCATCGGAGAGTTGTAAATAGCCAGATAGCTCCCCATCAACGCCCGGTTCCAGCTCGCGCTGGTCAAATTTTTGATGATGATAATCGACTGAAAAGCCGTAGGCTGTGAGTGAAAAATCAGATAGCGAGCTGTGCTTGTGCGAGGGACGGGTATAAATAACGCCCTGAGCCTGCGTCGATCCTCCAGAGGCAATGGTATTTTGCTCCAGTACCGTTACGGTACAGCCACTTTCTGCGAGCTTTCGCGCAACGTGACTGCCAGCGAGGCCCGCCCCCACAACCAAGCAATGCGCAGGGGCTGCTTGTGTCTCAGGTTGATCCCAAGGAGTGACAGTGAGCGCGGTCTTTGCCGGGAGCGAATGCTCACCGTAGCGATTAAATTCCGCACGCATGCATTCTCGCTTTCGACCGAACCCCGCTCGCTTTGATACGGTAAACCCACATTGTTCGAGCGCTCTCCTAACGTGGCTGGAGGCAGTAAACGTGGCAAGCGTCGCATGGTGTCGACTGAGTATTGCGACGTTCTCTAAAAGTTGAGTACCCCACATTGACTCGTTGCGCGATGGAGTAAAACCGTCAAGCAGCCAAACATCGATCCAAGATTGATCAAAACTCGCTAGGTCATCAAGCGCGTCTGAGGCGTCTTCCCACCAGAAGTCAACGGTCAGACCTTCAACGACGTTCGGTCGACGGTGACAGCCCGCCATTGGGGCGGGCCAACGAGCGACAAGCGCTTCAATTTCCTTGGAAAGTGTCAACCAATGGACGTTTACAGCCCGAAGCTGGCCCCTCGATAGGGGGTGTTTGTCGATGGCAATGATGTGGCAGCGTGCGCCGTCTGGTTTATGCGCTCTCCAAGCTTGCATAATTAGAGCAAGATTTAGCGCTGTACCGAGGCCTAACTCAGCAATGACCAGCGTTTGGCCGGGCGTGAGGCGCCGAATACGTTCAACGATGCCACCCCCCTCGATAAAGACATAGCGACTCTCCTCTAACCCGTTCTCAGGAGAGTAATAATTGTCATCGAACTCTCGCGATCTTGGTGTGCCTTGCTCAAAATCGAGTGTCGGGCGAGACATTAACCGCCAATCCTTGTTGCTACGCTCGATCATACTGATAAGCTCGCCCTATTTAGGTTTACACGACAGCCATGCTCGCTGTTACAGGGAAGTCGTGTGACTTGCCTCTTTGTTATTAACTCAGATTCACACAGGAAGTCATTATGGCCTTGGGTAATTCTACGCTGACATACGACCAGTTGGGTAAGCTAGCCGCGCACTTGTTGCATAAAACGTTCATAGAGGCCACACGAACCGTCTCCAAGGGAGTATACCGGCGTCTTCTTGCCGGTGAGGTCGTACCCATTACAGAGCTTAAACTTGAGGATGATCAGTCGGTTCAGCTCAACATGAAATTGCACACGTCTGCGTATCGAGGCGATATCAATTTTTCTCGGTTTAGAGAGAGCATCGTCGCGTTATTACAAGAGCTGCTCGCGGCTTTGCGCAAAGAGGGAGAGCTCAAAACATTCCAGGCAACCGACGCGACGGGAGTGGCAATGACCACGCGATTGTTAGCTGCCTCAGGACCAACGCAACAAGGTGCTGATGTCAATGTGCTCATGGTGGCAATGACCCCGTCTGACAGCGAGCCCCGAGTTGTTGCTGAGCTTATGTATATGGATCCTGATCAGTTCATAACTTCTAGTCGCGGTGAGTCATGATCGAGTAGCTCCACAGCCGGGGGCGGCACGACTGCTACGGTTTGCTTGTCGGTGGGTGCAATGACCCGCGACTCTCCCCGGCAAACCTCTTTACCCTCCTGATTTTTCACACTGAGCCCCATGGTCACCCATGGCTTTCTGGGATGTTTGTCTGTCACCGTTAATCCTATGGTCAGGGTGTCTCCGAGAAAGATGGGGGCTCGAAATTCCAAGTTCTGGCCAAGATAAACAGTCCCTGGGCCCGGAAACTCGAGTCCAATGACGGCACTGACGAAGGCACCTATCAGCATACCGTGACCTATGCATTCACCAAATTGGGTGGTTGCCGCGTACTCAGGATCTAGGTGCAGCGGGTTGTGATCACCAGACACCACCGCAAAGAGTTCGACATCCCGCGCTGTGACTAGGCGACTAACTTCGATACCATCTCCCACCGTGAGTTCGTCAAACGTTGTGTTTGTCATGTCCATTGTGGGTCCTCGCATTGATGGCTTAATGTCCGTCGTTCAAAAATAACACAATCAAAATAACGGGGTTATCCGAATGCAAGCTGATATTGCGGCTGCCATTGCCGCGCGGTACCAAGATCTCAATATTGAGTGGGACGTCAACGTCACCGCCTATCCATCGATTGTTGCGCTCTTTGAAGATGCGATGCAATCGTTTCCTGACCTGCCTGCATGCTCGAGCGTCGGGCATTCCCTTAGTTATAGTGAGTTGGATAGGTTGTCCGCAAACTTTGCCAGTTGGTTGCAGCACGATTCGGGTCTAGCTCTTGGAGACCGCGTGGCCATCCAGATGCCCAACCTGATCCAATATCTTGTTGCCTGCTTGGGCACACTGCGTGCGGGCATGGTGGTTGTGAATACGAATCCGCTATACACCGAACGGGAGCTTGAGCACCAGCTAAACGATTCAGGGGCACGCATCCTAGTGCTTCAAGCCAACGTAGCAGAGACGGCTGCGGTGGTTGTACCCAGAACAGGTGTTGAAAAGGTCGTATTGACCGAAATTGCCGATCTTCACCCGGCGCCGAAACGCTGGTTGATTAACGCCGTGGTGAAGCACATCAAAAAAATGGTACCCAAGGTAACCTTCGCGAGTGTCATCAAGTTTAATGACGTCCTCAAACGCGGTGGTGTTAAGGCCCTCATGCCGGTTGAGCTGTCATTAGACCAATTAGCCATGTTGCAATATACGGGCGGCACCACTGGAGTGGCAAAAGGGGCGATGCTCTCGCACGGAAATATCGTTGCTAATGTCATGCAGATAGACGGTTTTTTCGAGACGTTTGACATCGATGCCCAAGGTAGCGTGTTCATGCAACCGCTTCCGGTCTACCACATCTACGCCTTCACCGTGTCGATGTACTCGTTGCGAAAGGGTGCTCATACTGTGTTTATCCCCAACCCGCGGGATCTACAGTCAGTCGTCGATGCCTTCGAGCAATACAACCCCACCGTTTTTGCGGGGCTCAATACCTTGTTTGTTGCCCTGTGCAATGATCCCGCATTTCAAAAGCTTGGCTTTGAAAACCTTGAACTTACCATGTCGGGCGGCATGGCCTTGACGCAAGCGGCTGCTCAGCGGTGGGCCGATGTGACAGGCTGTGAAGTCTACGAGGGATATGGTCTTACTGAGACATCGCCCACTGCTACGACTAATCCCGGTAACGGTAGGCAGCTTGGAACGATCGGAATTCCCGTGCCTCAAACTCATGTAAAAACGGTAAGCGAGTCGGGCGAGAGCTTAGGCTTCGATGAGGCGGGAGAGTTGTGCATCAAAGGGCCACAAGTGATGCAGGGTTATTGGCAGCGTCCTGAGGCCACAGCGGAGGTGCTCGACTCGGAAGGATGGTTCGCCACGGGTGACGTTGCCGTCATCCAACCGGATGGCTATCTAAAGATTGTCGACCGGATTAAAGACATGATTATTGTCTCGGGATTCAATGTCTATCCGAACGAGCTAGAGGATGTCTGCGCTAAACATCCCGGTGTGCTTGAGTGCGCGGCAGTGGGGCAGCCCTCAGCCGCCACGGGCGAAGCTATTCGGATGTACATCGTCAAGGCCGATGACGCTCTGACGGAAGAGGAGGTCATCACCTTCATGCGCGAGCAGGTAACAGCGTACAAAGTGCCAAAGTCGATTGTGTTCGCCGATGATCTGCCCAAGACGAACGTGGGTAAGATCTTGAGGCGCGAGTTACGAGACTTAGCGGCACAAAGCTAACTAAGAGACCTGCATTGAGTTGAGGAGCCCGTGAGTAAAATCGTTGAAGGTCGTGTTGAGCGGCTGGTGCCTCAGTCAATTTCCTATCCCGAACAGCTGCCCGTCGTTGCGCGTAAAGACGAGATCATGCGCGCAATACGCGAAAACCAAGTGATCGTGATTGCCGGCGAAACAGGGTCGGGTAAAACAACGCAACTACCAAAGATGTGTTTAGAGTTGGGTCGAGGTCGAATGCAGCGTATTGGGCATACGCAGCCCAGGCGTATTGCTGCCAGAGCGGTATCTCAGCGAATTGCCGATGAGTTGCAAACGACTGTCGGTGGACTGGTTGGCTACCAGGTGCGATTCAACGACGACGTGACCGACCAAACGGCTGTCAAAGTGATGACCGATGGCATCCTGTTGAGTGAGCTATCGCGAGATAGGCAATTAAAGGCCTATGACACATTGATCATTGACGAGGCTCACGAGCGAAGCCTCAACATCGATTTTATTCTGGGTTATTTAAAGCGACTGCTGCCGAAACGACCTGATCTCAAAGTCATTATTACCTCAGCGACCATCGATGTTGATCGCTTCAGCGCGCATTTTAATGACGCACCGGTTATTGAGGTGTCGGGTCGAACTTATCCAGTCGATGTGCACTACATGGAGTCTGATGATGACCGAGAACTGGGATTACCGCGCCAAGTATCGGAGCTTGTAGACAGCATTGACGCTGAGGTGTACGGACCTCGTGGAGACGTATTGGTATTCTGCTCTGGGGAGCGTCAAATACGCGATCTGGCTAAGACGTTGCGTGGTCGTGACCGCTTACAGGTGTTGCCGCTGTATGCCCGTTTGAGCAACGCGGAGCAGAATCGCGTCTTTAACCGATCGGGCTCGGGTATGCGCGTGGTACTCGCCACAAACGTGGCCGAGACGTCGCTTACCGTCCCCGGTATTCGTTATGTCATCGACCCCGGTGAGGCGCGGATAAGTCGCTATAGTCACCGATCTGGACTACAGCGCTTGCCCGTTGAGTCCATTTCCCAAGCGAGTGCTAATCAGCGCATGGGACGGTGCGGTCGTGTCGCAAAAGGTGTGTGTTTTCGTCTCTTTTCTGAGCAAGATTTTTTGTCCCGACCCGAGTTCACGGACGCTGAAATCCTCCGGACAAATCTTGCTTCGGTCATTTTGCGAATGCTGGAGCTGGGCCTCGGTGATGTCCGTGACTTTCCATTTGTAGACCCACCTGACGGCAAGATGGTTCGGGATGGCTTTAGATTGTTAACTGAACTGGGTGCGGTTGATAGCAGTGACACATTAACGCCAATAGGTCGCGCTATGGCACGGCTTCCAGTCGACCCAAAACTGAGTCGAATTCTATTGGATGCGGCGAAGAGAGACTGCCTCAACGAAGCCCTCGTTATTGTCAGTGCACTCTCCGTGCAAGACCCTCGGGAGCGTCCTCAGGACAAACGGGCGCAAGCGGATCAGCAACATGCACGATTTAACAGTGATAAATCTGATTTTGTCGCCTGGTTAAACTTGTGGCGCTACGTCGAGGAACAGCGCCAGGCGTTGAGTCAGAATCAGTTCAGAAGACTCTGTGATCGTGAGTTTCTCTCTTACATGCGGATACGCGAATGGCGTGAAGTTCACCACCAGCTGGTTGTTTCCTGTCGTCAAATGTCATTTCGAGTGACCGAACTTCAAGGCAGAGATGATCTCTACGAGCAGCTTCATCGCACACTATTGACCGGGTTTTTGGGGAATGTTGCGCAGCAGGACGAAGGTCGACGCTTTAATGCGGCACGCGGTCGTAAAGCACAGATTTTTCCCGCTTCCGGGCAGTACAAGAAACCGCCAAAGTGGATTGTAGCGGCAGAGCTCGTCGAGACTACGCAGGTGTTTGCAAGGCAGTGCGCGGCCATTGAGGCAAGCTGGCTACTGGACACTAACCCCACGTTACTGAAACGGCACCATTACGAGCCCGCTTGGAATGCGAGATCGGGCCGCGTTATGGCCAAAGAACGTGTCTCGCTGTTTGGACTTACCATCGCTGACGGTCAGCGTGTTCACTATGCCTCGATTGATCCCAAGGTTTCTCGGGCGATTATGATCCGCGATGGCCTTGTGACCGGTAATGTTCGGAGGCCGCCGGAGTTTTTGAAGCACAATCTAAAGCTTGTCGCTGACGTCATGGATCTGGAGTCACGAGTGCGCAGGCGTGATCTCTTGGTTGATGAGGAGTCTATGGTTCGCTTCTACGACGAGCGGTTGCCAATAGACTGCGCGAGTGCGGGCGCCCTCGACAAGTGGTTGCGACGTGATGAAAAGGCGCACGAGAGTCTGCGAATGAATCGGGAGCAGGTGCTGACCCGTGATCCCGGCGGCGAAGTCGAGGCCCAGTTCCCGAAAGCGATAGCGGTTGGCGATATTGGCTTTCAATTAACCTATCAGTTCGAGCCGGGCGGTAATCGAGACGGAGTCACGGTGACTATTCCGCGAGCCTTGCTAAACCGCGCACCTCGATATCAGTTTGAGTGGCTTGTGCCCGGATTGCTCAGAGACAAGGTCATTGCCATGATCAAGGCGCTGCCCAAAGCTCTGCGCAAGCAGTTGGTTCCGGCACCGGATGTGGCGGATGCACTGCTGGATCGATTGACGGCAAAGGACGAGCCGCTGGCTCAGGCCTTAAGTCGAGAGATAAAGTTGCTGAGGACCGTCTCGGTGACGTCTGAAGACTGGCTGCAGGTAGAGATTGAACCGTTTTATTTGATGAATATCCGTGTCGTTGACGATCATAAAAAAGTGCTGGCAGAATCGCGCGAGTTATCGGCACTGGTTGCTGAATTTCGCAGTAACACGCCCGTTGAAGTTGTTTCCACACGAAATAATCTGGAACGAGTCAATGTGACCCGTTGGAACTTCGATGCTTTGCCCAAGGAGTGGCGCGGGAAGTCTGCTGGTACGGAGGTCGTTGCATATCCGGCCGTTGTAAAAGAGGGGTCTGGGCAGTTATCGGTGCGGTTGCTCGATTACGCTTCAGAGGCAGAGCGACAACATCGCTTGGGTACAGCGGCTCTTTTGTTACAACACGACTTGAAGACGGCCAAGTACCTCAAAAAACAACTTTTTGTCGATAATGCTTCGAAACTTTCACTGGCCGGCGCGGGTTTGGAACGTGAACCGATGGTTGATGCGATTGTCGAGAGTGGACTTTGGCAGCTGCTCGAAAACACCCTTTTGCCACGATCTCAAGCGCAGTTTGAGCAGGTTCAGAGAGATGTTTCTGCACGATGGGTTCCGCACGTCTTAGAAGTAGGAAATCACCTAACCCAGGCTGTCAAAGTGGCCTCGGAGGTGCGCTCGTTACTTGCCCGTTTTGGTCCGGCGGAGTACCCCAATGCAAAAGCGGATATGGATCAGCAGCTGCGGCAGCTCTTCGATCCTGAACGCCTCATCGAGACCCCTGTGGAGTGGCTTACTTACTTCCCTAGGTATCTAAAAGCTGTGTTAAGTCGGGCAGAGCGACTTCCAGCTCAGGGCGGCAAGGATGAGAAATCGATGGCAATGTTGGTTGCGCAGCTTGAGCGTCTCAATCGTGCCAAGGAGGACTATCCCGGTATAGAAGCTTTGTGCCCTCAGGCTTTGCGGTTTCGGTGGATGCTGGAAGAGTTTCGAGTGTCACTTTTTGCACAACAATTGGGCACAAAATTGCCAGTTTCAGTTAAGCGACTTGATCAACAGTGGCAATCCGTTGAAACTTGGATGATTGAAAATCCGCGCTAGATTCCGGAGCGGCGAACAGACCGCATGGGACCAGCCCGCTTGGGATATGGGAGTGCTTTTTAGTGATAGCGCTGTTTAACAAAACAACGGTCGTAAGGCTGCTAGCGGCACTGTGTTTTTGCGCCGTGTCAGTAGCTTGGGCAGATGATGACCCCTTTGAATCACTCAATCGCCGCGTTCTTGAATTTAATGATGCAGCGGATGGTGGAATTCTTCGACCGGTTGCAATCGCCTATGACAACACTGTACCGGGGTCCATACGAGCAGGGTTAATGAATGCCTATGACAACCTGTCCGATGTCAATGGTGCAATAAATGCGCTGATTCAAGGTCGACCCGCTCGAGCGGCGAAAAATACAGGACGTGTCTTAGTTAATACAACGTTCGGATTGCTCGGTGTTCTTGATGTGGCTACCGATATGGGCATCGAGCGCTACGAAACCGATTTTGGTCACACATTAGCACGGTGGGGGGCGCCTGAGGGGCCTTACGTCATGCTGCCATTCCTTGGTCCACGTACTTTTCGATCAGGGATGGGAGATTTAACAGACAGCTTCATGTCTGCGAACGACTTTCTGGTGGATGATGATGCGATTACATGGGGGTCGCGTGCCTGGCGTGCTCTGGAATATCGAGCAGATTTGCTCGATGCTGAAGACTTGATTACCGGCGATCGTTACGTCTTTATCCGCGACGCCTACCTGCAAAATCGAGAAGCACAGGTTAACGATGGTGTTGTCGTCGATAATTTTTCTGATTTTGAAGATGATGCTTGGGACGAAGACTTTTAGGCACGCCGCCTCGCAATCACCTCTTCTGTCCTCTCAACGGCTGCTCTGAATAGATCGGGCGTGGCATCGGGTTTGTGCATGCCTTCGCTAAGCAGTCTTCGAAATAACTTTCCTCCCGGTTGGCGCTGATAGAGGCCTAATACGTGTCTGAGTACATGATTGACCCGGCCGCCATCTGCAATGG